>Ga0256835_1000424_pt1 | contig 31975 bp, 32 predicted proteins | sample PIR30metaG_FD_185972 | JGI IMG/M metagenome (GOLD analysis project Ga0256835, IMG submission 185972) | Hydrothermal vent microbial communities from East Pacific Rise, Pacific Ocean - PIR-30 | ecosystem: Environmental > Aquatic > Marine > Hydrothermal vents | place: Pacific Ocean: East Pacific...
AGAATACAACGAAGAGGCCAAGGGCCTGACTTCCTCGGTGATTTCGGGGGAAAGACTCTCGATGGAAACCAGGCGAAGACGTAAAAACGGAACTTACGTGGATGTTTCGATTTTCGCCGCACCAGTGATGGCATCCGGTTCCCTGGTCGGGTACTACGGAATCTACCTGGACATAACCGACAGGGTCCGTACGATGGAAAAGCTGGCCAGGTCCAGGCGCAGGATTCAACAGCTTCACGTGACCGCGAGGAAGCTGGACAATTGTCAAACCGAGGGCAGGGCTTACAGGATAACCGTGGATGCAGCGGCTTCCATACTGGATTTTCCTTATTCCATCGTGGCCGCTATGAAAAAGGACGTACTGACACCCGTGACCTTTTCCAAGCGGGAAATGAGAAACGCGCTGAAGAAACAGAGATTCATTCCGGGTAAGGATATAGTGGGCAAAGCATTCATGGAGAAGAAGACCACCCGTGTCGACGATGTTCCCGGCGGAGAGATATTCCATTTCGAAACCGGTGAAAGCAGCTTCGAATTACTCCTCGTTTCACCCATCGGCGAATATGGAGCCTTCCTGGTCTTCACCGGCGATACCTTCTCCATCGATGATGAACAAGTCAGCCTCCTGGAACTGCTCCTGAGTTATTCGGCGGATGCCGTAAAGAGGATAAGACTCCTGGACGAGCTTCGCGAGCAGGCTATTCACGACCCATTAACCGGCCTTTACAACAGGAATTACTTCAATTACTTCATGCAAAAGGAAACGGAACGATTCAAGCGTTATCACCATTCGGTCAGCATCATAATGCTCGATGTGAACAATTTCAAAACCGTGAACGACAGGTTCGGACACCAGGTCGGCGACGCGGTCCTCAAGAAGGTGGCCGAGGCATTGAGAAGCACGCTGCGGAAAAGCGACACCATTATCCGGTACGGTGGGGATGAATTCCTCGTACTCCTTCCCGAAACCAGGGGGAATATCGACAGGTTGATTGAACGCATGCGCAGAAACGTGGAGAAGATAGAACCTGGCAATGGATACGACACCCTCAAGTTAAGCATTTCCATAGGCTCGGCCGTCTGGAAACCCTGGGACGGAACCACCATCGACAGCGTACTCTCCGAAGCCGACAACAGAATGTACATGGAAAAACACGGAGATGACGGAGACTTGGAAACCTGAAAACCGGGTACGTGCTTCTAATGAGAAGGCGGGCCGCGAATACGGCCCACCTCTTTTGGTACCCCCGACGGGACTCGAACCCATGCTTCCGGCTCCGGAGGCCGACGCTCTATCCAACTGAGCTACGGGGGCACATTCAAAGTATCAGAATGTAATCCGCTTTACTTCGGGTTCCCCGCCCTTCTCGAGGTTGAGAACCGCGAAGGATCTTTTTCCCTTTGCTCCCGCCACTGCTCCCGGGTTGAGCCTCATGACGCCGTTCATCCTGTCCAGGTCGAAAACATGCGTGTGACCGTAGATAAGAATTTCCGGCTCCAGGTGCCGGTAGCGTTCCAGGAGCCTGTCTTTCAACCTGAACCTGGCCCCGAAACCGTGGGTCATGCAGATGGAAAAACCTTCCAGCTCCAGTACCAGGTATTCCGGATATTTCTCGGCAACCTGGAATGTATCCATGTTTCCCCGCACCGCCTTGAGTGGTGCGAACCGTTCCAGATCGTAAAGCACATCCAATTCCACCACATCGCCGGCATGCAATATCAGGTCGGCCCCGGCACATTCCTCGTACACGCGACCGGGAACGGCGGCCGCCCTCGTCGGCACATGAGTGTCCGAAAGTACTATTACTTTCAACTATACTTTCTTCTTCTTGTGCCTGTTCGCCCTGCGCCTCTTCTTCAGCTTGTGCTTGGCGATCTTCTTGCGCTTTCTCTTTTTTCCGTTAGGCATCTACTTGGCTATCCTGTTCTTTATGAGTTTTGAAGGTTTGAACACCGGAACCTTCCTGCTGGGGACTTCCACCGCTTCGCCGGTGTGAGGATTCCTGGCTATACGCCTTTTCCTCTCCACAACCTTGAAGGTGCCGAATCGCCTTATTTCTATGTGTTCATGGTTTAACAGTGCTTTCCTGACCTCGTCGAGAAAACCGTCCACCACGGTGGCGACATCCTTCTTGTTGAGGTCCACGTCGGCGCGGGCTGCTATTTTCGAGACGATCTCGGCTTTTGTCATCTTTTCCTCCGTCTACGATTGATGTTTCACCGGAAGGTTCCGGTGTTTCGACGTACACCCAAATTACGGAATGCTAAAGATAGAGAATAACGGCATGCTTGGCAAGGGGTTGCAATAAACCCGGCGGGTAGTGTTCCAGTGCATTATACCATCATTCCGCCGGACCCTGCCGGCAACACGAAGCGGGGCCGAAAAGACCCCGCTCCAACATGGTGGAGCTGACGGGAGTCGAACCCGTGACCCCCTGACTGCCAGTCAGGTGCTCGTACCAACTGAGCTACAGCCCCGCGAAGTTCGCCGTAAGTTAATACATAGTTTCCCGGAGTCAAGTATTACGCTGCCCGGTATCGAGCATCCAGAACGTTCCTCCCATGGGAACCCTTACGAATTCCCCCTGCAACTCCAGGATCACCAACTCGATTGTCATTGATACGGTTCCCCCGAACAGGTGTCCTCCCATTGCAGCCAGATTCTCATCGGCCAGGCTGACGTGAAGGTGCACGAACGGTTTCCCTTCCTTAACGGAAACGTTTCCCTGGAGAGACAATATTTCGGATGATTCGCCGATCGTCTTTTTTTCATACTCCATGCCGTCGTATCGACCTATCTCCACATCCGAGAGCATCCCGATGCCGGCAACCACGGCCGCCGCCCTTATTTCCTCCTTACCGCACCAGTCCGCCAGGGCGCCGGGAAATTCTTCGCCCTTGTCGAACCTGAGTACCGCTACGCCGTTACGTCTGTGGAGCACCTTCATCTGCATCCGCCTCCCGTCCAGTTCCTTCTTCCCGTCTCCACGAAACCGTGCCCGCAGGGACAGGATACCAAGTAACCGTCTTCCAATATCTTGACCTCGTACGGCTCACCGGTTTCCGGGCATGTCAGGGGCCGGGTTCTCCCGGCATACTTGTCCAGTTCCTCTATGCTCTCCGCCCAGCGTCCCAGTTCATCCCTGTAATTCGCCTGATCGGTACAGAGTACGTTGAGGTTCGCCCGGCACTGCCTGGTCTTCGAAACCTGCTCCAGCGAGTGCAGACCGTTTCCGTCACATCCCGGGAACAGTGACAAGCAGAAGAACAGCACTATCGCGGCCCCGGAGATTATCTTACCTGGCATCAAAGGATCTATCCTTCCGTGATGGAACGCTCCAGCCCGGAAAACGCCCGAGTACAAATTCCGGTTGCGGCGTCATGTCGCCGGAAAAGTCTAATCTTCCCTTTCCGCGCAAACGCATCAGGTTTCCATGAGGGCGGACAACCATCCCTTTCCGCTTACCTCTTCTATCATGACCTTGAAGAATATTGTTATCGGAACCGCCAGTATCATTCCCCAGGCTCCCCACAGCCACGCCCAGGCAATTACCGCCAGGAGAACCGTGACCGGTCCCAACGGAAGGGAAAATTGCATTAATTTAGGCTCCAGAACATTCGAAACCATCATGTTCACCGTCAGCACCAGGAGTATCACCGGCCATGCATCCAGGAAACTTCCGTTCTCGTACAGCGCCATGGTATACAGGACGGCACCCGTTCCGGCGATGAGCGATCCATATATGGGAATGAAGTTCATGACGAAACTGATGAACCCCCAGGTGACGGCATCCTGGGGTTCCAGGAACAGGAGCAGTCCCAGGCCTATGGTCAGGCCGGTTATGGAACTGGCTATCAACTTGGTGAGAAGAAATTTTCTGGTGTTGCTCTCCACCTTGCCGCTTATTTCCAGAACCTTTTCGAATTTCTTAGGTTCCAGGTTGTTCCTGAGATTCTCCTCCAGCCGCTTTCTCCCCACCATCAGGAACACGGTCAGCACCAGTATCATGATGAAAGTAAAGACTCCCGATATTATGGGCTTCGCCGCGTTCGGCACCACTCCCACGGCGGATTCGGCCAGGCCGTTCATGTACTCGCTCACCGAATCGGCGTCTCCGAACAAACCGCAGGAAACCATCCAGCTTTTCACCGGTTCCACTATGTTTTCCATTATCTCGTCGCTCTTGCTCAGTATGAGTTCCAGTTGCCCGCGGATCAGGGCGTAGAACCCGAAAAAAAACATCACGAAAAGCAACAATACGATTATTACCGAAAATATTTCGGAGAGTTTGGACTCGTCCGCATACAGCCGGCCCGCTCCCAGTGGATTCTTCATTCTCCGTAACGTTCTCCATGCCATTCCGGCCGCGCGATCCGCCAGAGGCTGCAGGAGCAGCATCAGAAAAAAAGCCACCGTAAAGGGAATCAGTACGCTGGAAGCGTACTTCAGTATCATGCCGGCGGCCACCACGCCCAAAAGTATCATAGCTGCGGATAACAATCCCCCGGCTCCGAACACTTCCCGTTCACATCTCATGTCTTCCGTCACAGGTATTCCTTCGGTCTTCTGTCTTCGAGACAATTCATGAACTTCCTGAATTCCCGCACCTTCGAAAGATCAACTCGGAAATCCCTGACTCCCTCCGCAACGGAGATACCCCTGAGCATTCGTCCGGAAGGATCGACCACCGCCCCGCCACCCTCGAAGGCTACACCCAGGTGCTTGCCGCCCAGGTTACATCCAACCACGAAAATCTGGGCTTCCGCGGCCCTGGCCCGAAGAAGAGCCCTGAAGACCTTCCGCCTTCCCTTGGGCCATTGCGCCGGCACGAATATCACTTCGGCGCCCGACAGGACCAGCCTCCTGGCGAGTTCGGGAAACCTGAGGTCGTAGCATACCATTCCCGCCGCTTTTGTTCCGTGATAATCGAACACACCGCCGCAGGATCCCGGAACGAAAACCCTGTCTTCCCCCATCTGCCTGAAGAGGTGTACCTTGGAAGTGGAGTAAACCAGCCTGCCACCGGGATCATACACCGGAAGCATGTTCACTATGCCCCGTGGCGTAAGCACCGGATAAGTTCCCGCCACCATCCAGATGCCCAGTTCAGCCGCCAACCCGGCGGGAGGCAGTTTCTCCAATTCCTCCATGGTATGGGCCAGGCCGGGAATCTCGTCGAGCACGTAGCCCGTGGTACACAATTCCGGGAATACCACCGTGTCGGGAACCGGTTCCAGGGCAGCCGCTTTCAGCAGCCTCTCCATCATCTCCGGCGGTTTTCCGCTGATGTTAAGTTCAACGAGCCTTATTACCATTTCACTCCGTATCGGCGGGATCATCCTTTGTAATATAATAGGTGTTGCGAGAGTGAAATAATCATGTCTTATGGTCACCAAGAGGGAGGAATGCATCGAATGAGCGGCAATCCGGCTATCAGTAGAAGGGGCATGGATATACAGGAATCGCCGATAAGAAAACTCGCCCCTCTTGCCGCGGCGGCCAAGAAGAGGGGAATCAGGGTCCACCACCTGAACATAGGTCAACCCGATATTCCCACTCCCATCGAGTTCTGGGATGCCGTAGAATCGAATATGAAAGGCGTGCTGGCCTACGGTCCAAGCAACGGCATACCGGAGTTGAGGGAAGCGATCTGCTCGTATTACGCAAGATCCGGCATACACGTGGCTTCCTCCCAGGTAATGATAACCACCGGCGGTTCCGAGGCCGTTCTCTTCGCTCTTATGGCGACCTGCGATCCGGGGGACGAGGTCATCTGTTTCGAACCCTTCTATACCAACTACAACGGGTTCGCCACCATCGCCGGAGTGAAGCTGATCCCGGTAACCTCCAGGGTCGAAAACGGTTTTCATCTTCCGCCTTCCGAGGAGATTACATCCGGGATATCCGAAAGAACCCGTGCAATCCTCATCTGTAATCCCAACAACCCTACCGGCACCATATTCACCGATGACGAACTGGCCGAACTGGCTGATATCGCAATGGAAAGGAACCTGTTTCTCCTGGCTGACGAGGTTTACAGGGACTTCGCTTTCGACGGTCGGGAACACTCATCGATCCTGGAGTTCCCGGCAATAGCCGACAGGGCCGTGGTGATGGATTCCATCTCCAAGCGGTTCAGCTCGTGTGGCGCACGCCTGGGCAATGTGATAACCAGGAACGAGGAACTTATGTCCGTCTTCATGAAGTTCGGGCAGGCCAGGCTTTGTCCGCCTACCCTCTCCCAGTATGGGGCTACCGAGATGTACAAGCTCCTCACCGATGACTACTACAATACCATGGTGGCGAAGTACCAGCGCCGCCGGGACATTCTCATGGAAGAACTCCACGGAGAGGAAGGCATATTCTTCCTTAAACCGGAGGGTGCCTTCTACGCTACCATGAGGCTGCCGGTCGACGACTCCGACGATTTCGCCGCCTGGATGCTCAGAGAATTCTCCGTGGACGGGTGGACCACCATGGTAGCGCCGGCCGCTGGATTCTACGCGACCCCGGGAATGGGAATGGACGAGATCAGGATAGCATATGTCCTGGAGGACGAAAAGATGCGACAGGCTCTGGACATACTGAAAAAGGGCATCCGGAAGTACGTCTCCATCAATCAGTAGGAAACGGCGTCCAACTTCATTCCACCGGTCCCGATGACGGCGAAGATGCCGGAAGGAACACATATGACCACGTCCCCCGGCTTATCGATCCAGCCTCTCCTGACGCAATCCTGACCCGGACAGGGAGAATCGGCTATTCTAACCCTGTATCCGTCCACTTCCACCGTCACGGGACCTATGTCGCCATCCACGGTGAACAGGGTGCTCGAGGGCAGGGCCGTTTCGATGACTTCCGCGCCGTGGTGTACCGCCAGGCTAATTCTCCGGGACTCCTTTCCCGGCGTTCCTCCCAGTGCCAGCAATACCGCCGCCGACAGCGCGAGTATCATAAGATCAAGAGGTTTGAAGTAGGGATAACTGTTACCGGGAGACAATATTGAGATCCCCGCCGCACGCTGCGCAACGGCCATTGCGCAGCCCGGTGGTGTCCACCAGCCATCCCACCCGGCTTATGCAGGTACTGCCGCAGCCGGGACAGACCGTATCCGATCCGCCGCTGTCGACGTTACCCAGGTAGACGAAGTTCAAGGTTTCCCGGAAAACCTCGTAGGCCTTGCGCAGGGTATCCTGGGGAGTGGGCTCCTTACCGAGCCTATACCTGGGAAAGTACCTGGATACGTGAAGCACGGTATTCTCGCCGCAATGACCGGCTATCCACTTTCCCATTTCCATCCATTCTTCCGGGTTGTCGTTTTCACCGGGTATCACCAGGAAGGTTATCTCCAGGTGTCCTCCCGACGATGCTATGGTCTCCAGGGTTTCAAGTACGGTTTTCATGGGTCCGCCGCAGTGTTTCCGGTAAAAATCCTCCGACCAAGCCTTCAGGTCCACGTTCCATGCATCCACGAACTTCAGGTATTCCTTCAGGGGCCGGGAATTAACCTCGCCGTTGGAGACCATGACAACTACGCCTCCCCCGGCGTGGATCAGCGGAGCGGTGTCTGCTATGTACTCGTACCATATGGTCGGTTCGGTGTAGGTGAATGCGACTCCGCAGCTTCCCATGGAAATCGCAGCATTCGCCAGTTGCTCCGGTTCGAGAAACCTTGTCGGCACCCCGTCACGCTGCGAAATCGCCCAGTTCTGGCAGAAGTCACAGGTGAGGTTACACCCGGCGGGGCCGGTGGAAAGAATCTGTTCTCCGGGAAGGAAATGGTAAAGCGGTTTCTTCTCCATGGGATCCATGGAGAGCGATACGCACTCCCCGTAACCGGGCAGGTACGGGATCCCGTCCCGTACGCCCCGTACCCTGCAGGCCCCCTTTACCGTACCTTCTCCGGGAAATCCGCATCCCCTGGGACAAAGGGTGCACTTCCATCCCTTTTCAGTTTCGGTAAACCATTCCGCCCTTCTCAAACGCCTTTCCTCCGCCATTGAACCATGCTCCCGTCATACGCTTCGTATACTACTACTATGAGTCTGAACAGCGAATCCGGCAGCGCCTCGGCCGTCGGGACCCCGCCCACGGCTATAGCCGTGGCAAGTGCATCGGCAGTGGAAGCACTGTCGGAAATCACGGTTACCGAGAGAACGCCTCTCTCCGGGTAGCCGGTCCTTGGATCGAGTATGTGGCAGTACCTTACCCCATCCCTTACGAAGAAGGACTCGTAATCACCGGAGGTCGCCACTGCACCCCCTTCGATTTCGAATACGTCCAGCAATCCATCTTTCCTGGGATCCTTCACCCCTATGCTCCATGTTCTCCCGGTGGAGGCATCTCCCCCGCACCTTATCTCCCCCCCTATCTCCACCAGCGCCGCGGATGCCCCCATGGTCATGGCCAGGGCATAAACCCGGTCCGATACGTATCCCTTGGCAATGGCCCCGAGATCGAGTTTCACTCCGTCGGACAGGCGTATGGAATCCCCGGAAAAGTTCACCCCGGAGAAACCTGAAAGCGCCAGGGCGCCGGCCACCTGGGAACTGTCGGGAATTTTCCGGATTCCTTCCGCACCGAAATCCCAGAGTACCATAAGATTTCCCAACGAAGGATCGAAGAGGGTATCCGTGATCTCCGCCATGAAAACGGATTTTTTGAGTACACGGAGCAAGTCATCGGATATCTCGTTGAGCGCGGCTCCCCCGGTGGAGTTGAGCCTGGAGAGTTCACCGTTTCCGAAGAACCCAAGTTCCCTGTCCAATGCCCTGGCCAGGGAATCCATAGCCAGCAGGATGGAATCTCCCGAGGTTTCTCCGGCCAACACGATATAGGTGGCGAAAGTACCCAGGACCGGGGACCTAAGCCTGAATTCCCTCTCGTTGCCGGACCCGTCATCGAAAAACCTGAAAAGCAGGACCGACACCAGAGTAAACAGCAGTACTCCGGCCAGCGGCACCGCCCGCACCCCGGATCTCCCTGGTTTCAAACCGGTTCCCGAATCATTACCGAACAATGTTCTCACGGTGTCTTGCAGTACTTCGAACCCGGAACGGCAAGTCTCCCGTATTCCACGCATCCCGGGGTTTCATGGTCACTTCGTCTCACTTTCCATAACGACCGTCCCGATCCGTTAACAATCATGAACAGGAGCGGAATTCCGAAAACCACGGCCAGTTCGACCGGGGACCGGAGAACCGGGATACCGCTTCCCAGCAGGAATCCAACAGTTCATACAAGGATGCTCGCAATCAGGCATATGCCGAGAATCCTTCTTACGATATCCCCAAGCGACCGCTCCCTTTTCAGAAAAGGTCAATGAAACTCACCACGTGGTTCACGCCCAGCACCACGGCTCCGGTCTCGTACTCCTTCGCGACCATGAGGGCGATGCCCCCTGCCTCCACCAGCAAGTTCAACCAACCGATGCCCCTGTCCGATGACAACTGTCCCCAGCCGGGCAGCAATAGTGATTTCCAGGGTTGGGATCTTTCGGTGTTCGAAAGCACTATCGCCGTCGTATCCACGTGTTCCGTCACCACCACAACTTCCGGTAACGTTCCTCTTTCGAGGGGCAGAAGCGCGGTTCCAACCTCAAGCTCGCTTATCTCCGAACCTTCCAGGAATTCCTCCATGTTCATGTTGCCGGCAAGCACGCTGTCCATCCAGTCCACGGGAAATTTCAGGCTCACCCACCCCAGGTCATTTACATCCACGACATCAAGGGAAACGTGGGTCAAACCGGTTCCTGGAAACCTATCGATGCAATCCGCGAGTACAGTGAAAATACGATAGAGGGTCCCCTCCGGTATCCTGGCGGTGTAATCCACGACTCCGGACAGGACCAACTGCCCAGGACTCCGCTCGCCCGGATATACCGACTGTTCCCCCTCCACTTGCATGCCGGCACGGGTACTCAGCAACAGGCTTCGGCAACCGGGACCCGGCACACCGTGTTCGATCTCTATCCTAAGAACGCTCACGAAGGGTGTTCCTCCCACCAGTTCCTCTACCACGGCGAATTCGAAGGGAGTTTGTCCGAACGCCACCATGGGCAGTAACAACATCAGCGCAACAACGTAAACAACGACGGTCATCCGATCACCCTTCTCCAGTTCTCCCCGGCAACCCTGTCCAGGTCAACCGATCTCCAGCCCCTCTTGTCCAGGACCTCGAACAGGTCCGGCCAGCACGTGCAGTCCTCTATCCCCGCCGGAAGTCTTCCGACTCCGTCGAAATCGCTGCCGAAACCCGCTGCTTCCGGGCCCGTCACTTCGACCAGGTGTTCCAGGTGCGCCACGATGTCTTCCAGCGATTCGTTTCCCCCGAGAAACGAAGGTACGAAGGTTATGCCAACCACCCCTCCCCTGGAGGCTATTTCTTTCAAATCTTCGTCCGGGAGATTCCTGGGATCGTCCTGCACAGCCCTGCAATTGCAATGTGTGGCCACCAGGGGCAGGTCCAGATCGAACAGGTCGTACCGGGATCTGTCGCACAGGTGCGAAACGTCCAATACCACTCCCGATTCGTGAAGTTCCATCGCAAAGCGGCGCCCGGAGGCGGTAAGAGCCCGGTCCGTCCCTATTCCTCCGGCCAGGCTGTTCGCGCCGTTCCACGTGAGGGACGCCACCGAGAGATGCTTCATAACCATGTTCCTATCATGGTATTCCAGCAGTTGCTGACAGCCTTCCACCATAAGATGGATACACATGGTGGTGTTTTCAGAAATGCCGAGATAATTCGAAAATCCTCTCTCGAAAGTATTCATCGGGTCTTTCACGGCCTCGGAGCATATGGCGGTCACGATTCCGGTAACGCCGGCAGATTCGGCCCTTGGTATGTCCAGTTGAAGTTCCTCGCCACCCTCAAGAAATTCCGCCGGGTTCTTTATTTTCAGGAGAGTGTCCACGTGAGCGTCGAAAATCCGCCTCACCGTTCCTCCACCACCTCTTCCGGAGCCTCGAAGAATATTTTCGAGAAACCTTTCAGGAAGGCATCGGTCTTAAACATGAAGAAGAGAACCATCGCAAGCAGGAAAACGTAGAAAAACACCCTGGTCTTCGAGGATGTCTTCGGATGTCTCTCTCTCCAATCGCTTACTATGGACATCATCCGCCTATCCGTTCCATAACCCCGAACTCTTCAGGAAAAGTGGGGATGAAACCCGGAAACTCCATGGAATCAACGTAAGTCACGGTATAATCACCATCCCGAAAGACATCTCCTGATTATCTCTTCGGCCGATTCGTCCAAGAGTCTGTCCATCGCTTCCGCTTCGGTCTCGGTCACGGGATCGTACACGATCCATGTCGTCACGTTTTCGTGGTTCAACAACGCCGTTCCGGTGACGAGGTCGGTGAAAACGACCTCCACTCTGATCTCCAGCTTATACTCTTCCACCACTTCCGAGGAAGTGTACGAGTAGGGAGACCTGGAATAGGCCGCCACCGTCCCGGCGAGTTCCGAATCCGGGCCGTCCACCACCACCGCCAGTCGTCCGTCCGCAACCATCCTGCCGGTAACTCTTGAAGTAAGCTCGTTCTCCAGGCCGTACCTGGTGACCAGGCTTCTGAAAGGATACACTTTCACGGTGTGCAAGTACCCCGGCAAGCTTCCCGTAAAACCGTAACTACATGCCAGGATGAGCAGTAACACTGACATGGATGCAATACCTGCGAAAGCTACGAGAACGTTACCCGCCCGAATGGCCGAAACCTCCTTCTCCTCTGGCGGTTTCGGGAAGCCTGTCCACCACCCTGAAACTTTGTTTCACCACGGGAGCGAGAACGGCCTGGGCTATCCTGTCCCCCCTCTTTATCACCAGGGATTCACGGCCCAGGTTGGCGAGAATCACTTTTACCTCGCCCCTGTAGTCGGAATCTATGGTTCCGGGAGTATTCAGAACCGTCACGCCGTATTTCAGCGCGTAGCCGCTTCTGGGTCTTATCTGCCACTCGAAACCTTCGGGGATGCAGACTTTCAGACCCGTGGGAACCAGCATTACACTTCCGGGCTCCAGGATCAGGTGATCCTTTACCGCCGCATACAGGTCCACGCCGCTGGAGCCCGGCGTGGCCCTGGATGGCAGCGGAAGGCCGTTTCCGTGTTCCAACACCCGGAGAAGTATCTCTGTCTCCATCAGCCGCTCCCGCCGATCACCGGTCGTTCTGATCCACATCCTTCATGGTGAGGTCTATCTTACCGTCTTCCTTTACGGAAAGAACCTTCACCCGTACGTTCTGCCCCCTCTTCAGTACGTCTTCGACCTTGTTTATCCTCTCCTTGCTGATCTGGCTTATATGCAGCAATCCATCGGTACCGGGCATTATCTCTACGAAGGCTCCGAAATTCACTATCCGGACCACCACTCCATCGTAGACATGACCGACCTTCGGCTTACCGGTCGAAAGTTCTATCATCTCGATCGCCCTGTCCGCAGCCTCCGGATCATCGGAAAGAACCATAACGGTACCGTCGTCCTCTATGCTTATGTCAGCCCCGGTCTCGTCCGTTATCGCTCTTATATTTTTGCCGCCCGGGCCTATAAGCTTGCCTATCATGTCTTTGTCTATTCTCAGGGTATAAACCCTCGGAGCGTAGGGACTTAGTTCGGACCTGGGCTCGCTTATGACCTGATCCATCTTATCGAGTATTTCCAATCGATTCAGCCTGGCCTGTTCCATGGCTTCCCCGAGAATAGCGGAGGAAATCCCCTGCACCTTCAGGTCCATCTGGACAGCTGTGATTCCATTCCGGGTTCCCGCCACTTTCAGGTCCATGTCGCCCAGATGATCCTCTACTCCGGCTATGTCGGAGAGTATCACGTAGTCGTTTCCATCGGTGACCAACCCCAGGGCGATTCCGGCCACCGACGCCAGAATGGGCACTCCCGCATCCATGAGACTCAGGGAACCCCCGCAGATGGTAGCCTGGCTCGAAGAACCGTTGGATTCCAATATGTCAGAGACAACTCTCACGGTGTATGCGAACTGTTCCTTGTCCTTGGGCATCACGTGGGAAAGAGCCATCTCCGCCAGGTGTCCGTGACCTATTTCGCGTCTGCCCGGACCCCTGGCCGGTCTCACCTCGCCTACACTGAAAGCCGGAAAATTGTAGTGCAACATGAAATCCTTGGTGTACTCGCCCATCAGCGCGTCTATCCGCTGCTCGTCCCTGGTGCCGCCCAGGGTGACCGCTACCAGGGCCTGGGTTTGACCCCTGGTGAACAGGGCGGAACCGTGGGGCCTGGGAAGCACGCCCACCTCGCACGTGACCTTTCTTACCTCTTTCTCACTCCGACCGTCGTGACGTTTCCGCTCAACCAGAAGCTTCTGCCTGGCGAACTTCGTCTCCGTTTTGCTTACCGCCGCTTTCACCGCCTTCTCGAAGTAACCGGACTCCTCCAGCTCCGGGTACTTTCCGGCAAGTTCCTCCATCGCCTTCTCGGTCGCTTTTTCCGCCGCCTCGGAGAGGGCATTCTTCACTCCGTTGCCGAAGACCTCCTCGAACTCCGGGAATGCTATCGCCTCCACCTCTTCGTCGAAACCCGGGGGCACGGTAAAAAGAGGTTCCGGCTTTCTCTTTTCCTTCCCCGCCTTTTCCCTGAGTTCCATCTGCATCTCGTTTATAACGGCGGCTTCCTTCGCGGCGAATTCCACCGCTTTCAGTATTTCATTTTCCTCGAGCTGGTTGCAGGATCCTTCGAGCATTACGACATCGTCGCCCTTTACGGCGACCATCAGGTCGAGGGTGCTTCTCTCCTGGTCCGAGGCGGTGGGATTGATTACGAACTCACCGTCGATCTTGCCCACTTTTACAGAGGAAACCGGTCCCGACCACGGAATATCGGAAACCATCAGGGCGGCCGACGCTCCAAGCATGCCCAGAAGACTCGGATCGTTCTCGTTGTCGGAGCTGAGTACCAGGACGTACACCTGGGTCTCCTCCATATACTCCGGGGGGAACAGGGGTCTCAAGGGCCTGTCGATCAATCTCGCGGTCAGAACTTCTTTCTCCTGGGGACGGCCTTCCCGCTTGAAAAATCCTCCGGGAATCTTGCCGGCCGCGTATGTACGTTCCCTGTACTCGATGGTAAGAGGGAAAAAAGGCAGATCCTTTCTTCCCGCGGCAGTCGCCGCTACAAGCACCGCCGATCCTCCATACGTGACGTAGACTGCACCGTCGGCCTGCTTGGCCATTCTTCCGGTCTCTATCGTAAGTGTCCTGCCCGCTATCTCTCTTTTAACTACGTGTATCATCTTCTACTCTCTTGTTCTTTCGGAGATTCCTCCATGCCCCTTCGGGCGCTATTTTTTTACCTACCGGGAAATCCATCCGGGTGCTTCGTCTACGTCGCCCGGCTACCTTCTCAGACCCAGATCCTTAACTATAGCTCTATACCTCTCTATATCCCTGTCCATCAGGTAATTGAGTAGCTTCCTCCTCTTCCCGACGAGTTGCAGGAGCCCCCTCCTGCTGTTATGATCCTTTTTGTGCGTTTTGCTGTGCTCGGTGAGGTTCCTGATCCTTTCGGTGAGTATGGCTATCTGCACCTCCGCCCTACCCGTATCGTTATCGTCCTTACCGAATTTACTGATCAGCTCCCTCTTCTTCTCGGTGGTTATGCTCATCCTAGTGAGTCCTCCGTTCGTCTCTTTCGTTTGCACTCATCGATTCGATTCTCCTTACGTCGCTCATTATAAGTCTCCCGAGTTCTTGCCGGGGAATGCCCCGGACGACGTCTCTCAGTTTCTCCATTAATCCGACCACGACACCGTCGCCGTAAACGAGCCCGGGATCGCCGTCTATAACATGGACCTCCACCGGCCCGCCGGTATCTCCCGGGACGAACACGGCGGCTTCCATTCTTTTCCCGTCTTTTGAATATAAACAACCACGGTAGCTGCCAGCAGCCGGCAACAATTTACACTTCGGAACTCTAACGTTGAGAGTGGGAAAACCCAGTCGCCTTCCCAGCCCCTTGCCCCTGGAAACCGCCCCGGTAAGGGAATACCGCCGTCCGAGCAACTCACCGGCTCCCGGAACGTCTCCCGTTTCCAGTAGATCACGTATCCTGGTGCTCTTCACAGGCGAACCGCCGATCACTACCGGGGGTACGACGCGTATTTCCACCATTTTCTTATCTCCCCAGGCCCGAAGTTGCTCCACCGTACCGGCTCCCCCCCGCCCGAAACTGAAATCGTAACCCACGACCAGGCGTTCGAAGGAGAAACGCAGCAGAAGATCGTCCAGGAAATCACCTGGAAGGGTTTCGGCCAATTCCTTCCGGAACGGGAGTACCAGCACCTCGTCCACTCCTTTTCTCTCGAGGAGTTTCATTCTTTCCCACGCCGTGGTCAGGCGCCTGTGCCATTCCGCACCGCCGAAGTATTGCCGGGTGACGGGCTCCAGGCATAGAACGGCGATCCCGCCCTCCCCGCCTGCGGCCTCCTCCAATACCGCCAAATGGCCCGGGTGAACCCCGTCGAAATTTCCCATGCACAAGGAAACGTTTTTCATCAGACCAGGACGCATATCGGTTGAATCCTGTCACCGCGGCCTTCCCCCACCGCCAGCAGTTCACCGTCGCCGTCCAGGATTCTCATCGTTCCATCGACCTTTCCCGGAATCGAACCTCCGAACGAGATTCTTTCCAGCGCTTCGCCTTCCACTACGATCGAGGGATAGTCCCTGAGTATCTCCGACATCGACATAAGAGCCCGGACGTCATCCGGCTTCCCGGAAGCCTCCGAAACGTGAAATCCTCCTATGACCGTTCTCCTTATCTCAAAAGCCGCCGCCAGCGTTCCCAGTCTTTCGCCTATATCCCTGGCCAGTGCCCTGACGTAGGTACCCGCGCTCACCGTCACGGACAACACTATGAAGCGACCGTCCTGCGACTCCACTTTCCAGTTCCCGACATGAGCGATCCTCGTCGGAGTATCCGGAACCAGGCCCCGCCTGGCCACTTCGTAAGCCCTTCCGCCCCTTACTCTCACGGCGGAATATGCCGGAACCTTCTGCTTCACGGTTCCGGTGAACCCGGCCAGCACTTCCTCCAGGTCGTCTCTGGAGATTTCACCCACCGGCTTCCTCTCCAATATTCTTCCCGAAGTATCGTCGGTATCCGTGGATATCCCCAGTTCCAGTCCGAACCGGTATGTCTTCTCCGACCCGGACAGGAACCTGGCCAACCTCGTCGCCTTTCCCATAAGCACTACAAGGAGACCGGTAGCGTCCGGATCAAGGGTTCCGGTATGTCCGTACTTGCCGAAACTCCAGGAACCCGCCACCTCCGCAGCCGCTTTCCTCGACGTTATACCGGCCCTCTTGTCCAGCAGATACGCTGCTCCGGGAGATTCGGCGGGATGTGTCAATCTCCCATCAGCTCCCTGATGAGTCGAATCACCCTGTCCCCTTCCTCGCCCGATGAATCCAATACCAATGAAAGGATGGGAACACTTTTGAGCTTCATTCTCGAAGCCAGCCTGGAACGAATGAATCCCTTTGCGGATTCCATCGCGTTCCGTACATCCTCCCGCCGGTTCACGGAGGTTTCGGTCACCTCGTAGAACAGGGTGGCATGGGAACCGTCCCTGGATAGTTTCACGCCGGTCACGTGCACCGCCCGGAGCCTGGCATCGGATACTTCCCTCGCCAGTATCTCCTCCACGGCGGCCAGCAGGTCACCGCTGAGCCTTTGTCTTCTTCGTTCGTTCAAGGGTTACTGTCCCGGGTCAGAGTTCTCTTTCCACAGAGACCATTTCGTAGCTCTCTATCACGTCTCCAACCTTGATGTCATTAAAACCGGAAAGTCCGATACCGCACTCGAAGCCGGACTTCACCTCCCTGCGGTCCTCCTTGAAACGCTTGAGAGAACTCACCGTGCCGCTCCATATCTCTACGCCGTCGCGCACCAGGCGCACCATGGCGTTTCTCTTGATCATACCGCTCATCACGTACGACCCGGCAATTACTCCCACCTTGGGCACCCTGAACAATTCCCTGACTTCGGCAGAACCAAGGAATTCCTCGCGCTCCTCCGGCTTCAGGAGCCCCGAAAGGGCTTTCTTCATGGTTTCCTCGACCTGGTGTATCACGGAAAAAGTGTTTATCTCCACGTTCTTCTCGGCGGCTTCCTCGCGGGCCCTGATGTCCGGACGGACCCTGAAGCCGATTATCACGGCGTTGGAAGCCGCGGCAAGGTTTACATCGTTGCTGGTTATTCCACCGACCCCGCTCCTTATAACTTTGACGGATACTTCCTCGTTGCCCAATTTCATCAGGGTGTCGACGATGGCCTCGGCCGTACCCTGGACATCCGCCTTGACTATGAGGTTGAGAATTCCCTCGCCCTCCCGGGCCATTCTCTTGAAGTCCTCAAGGGATACCATGTTCCTGGCCTGGAGTTCCCTCTCGCGCTGGACCATCTGCCTCATTTTGGCGATCTTCCTCGCCTCGTGTTCGTCTTCCACCGAAACCAGGGTATCGCCGGCATCGGGAACCTCCGGACATCCGAGAATCTGGACCGGTGTGCCGGGACCCGCATCGGTCAGCTTATTATCGTTCTCGTCGTACATTGCCCTGACGCGCCCCGCGAACCTGCCGGCCACGAAGTAATCCTCCTGCCTCAGGGTTCCGTCTTCAATTATCACCGTCATGACGATTCCCCGCCTGGGGTCCACCGCGCCCTCTATAACCGTGCCCTTCGCGGGTCTTTCGGGATAGGCGGTGAGTTCCAGCATCTCCGCTTGCAGGAGTATCTTCTCCAGCAGGTCGTCGATATTTTCCCCGGTAAGGGATGAGACCTCCGAGCAGAGTACGTCTCCTCCCCATTCCTCCACCAGCACGTTGTGAGCGGCCAACTCGTTTTTTATCAGGTCGGGATTTGCCGTAGACAGGTCCATCTTGGTTATCGCCACCACTATGGGAACCCCGGCGGCCCTCGCGTGATCTATGGCCTCCAGGGTCTGGGGCATGACTCTGCTGTCCGCCGCCACCACCAGTACCACGATATCGGTAACCCTGGCGCCTCTTATTCTCATCGCGGTGAAGGCCTCGTGACCCGGAGTATCTATGAAAGTGATCTTCTTATCGTCTCCCAAGCGGGCCATGTAAGCGCCTATGTGCTGCGTTATCCCTCCCGACTCCGTGGCGATGACGTTGGTCTGCCTTATCCTGTCCAGGAGAGCGGTCTTACCGTGGTCCACATGCCCCATGACGGTGACTATGGGAGGTCTGGTGACAGCTTTTCCGCCCATGCTGACACGCTTGCTCTCCATTTCCTTGGCGCCGAATTCGTCCACGGGTTCCACCTCGAAATCGAACTCTTCGGCCACCAGAGTGATGGTTTCCACATCGAGACGCTGGTTCGCCGTGACCATGACTCCCAGTTCCACGCACTTGGCGATCACCCTGTTAAGGGGAACGTTCATCAAGTCGGCGAGTTCGGAGGGGCTGGTGTATTCGGGTACCCTCAATACGTTCGAATCCTTGGCGGCTTCGGCCTCCAACTGCTTCCAGTGTTTCTCCTCGCGATGCTTCTTACGTCTCTTCTGCCTGGTCTTACCGGGGCTGGATTCCATCTTCGCCAGGGTGTCCTTCACCGTCTTGACGGCCTCCGCAGTCACCCTGGGCTTGTGCCTCCGCCGTTTCTTCCGCTTTTTCTTTACGGTTTTGGATCTGGCCTCCCGCTTCTCTTTGTCGAACCTGTCCATGACGGCCTTTATGTGTTCTTCCTCCAGAAAGCTCATGTGACTCTTAACCGTGATATTAAGTTCTCTCACGACCTTCAGAAGAGCCTCGCTGGACAGGTTCAACTCCTTGGCCAATTCGTACACGCGTTTCCTGTTTTTCGATTTCGTCTTCGTTTCAGCCAAGGGTACCACCCTCTTCCTTGTCTTCTTTGCTCGAAATCACGGGTAGCGGGTTCATTCCTCCGGTTCGGCGGTTCCGGCGCCCTCCCCGACTTCCGTTTCCCCGCCGTCCTCCCGGGAAGCCTCGTCCATAATGCGGGCTTCCTCTTTCTTTTCTTCCACTTCCCTCGTTCTTTTTTCTATCAATTCACCGGTCTCCTTCAGCAGTTTGGCTGCGATCACCGGTCCTACTCCCTGCACCTTCATAAGCTCTTCGGGAGAGCATCCCACTATCGTATCGGCCGAATCGAAGCCGGCCCTGGTCAAACGTTCGGCCATCTTCTCGTTCACGCAGGAAAACTCGGAAATATCCACGCGCATCATGTCTTCCCACTTCTTGCGCTTCTCCCAGACGGAGAGTTCCTCCACCTCGATGCGGCACCCCACCAGCTTTCCGGCAAGCCTGACGTTGTGTCCGCCCTTGCCCTTGGCCTTTCCTATCTCGTCGTCCGGCACCGTCGCCACCATGATCGTTTCCTCTTTCCCGTCCTCCGGGTTCACGATCTTCTTGGTGGTGACCCTTATGACAGTCGCTGGAAGCAGGGCATTGGTTACCAGGAGTTTCTTGTCTATCGTCCACGGAATGATATCTATGCGCTCGCCGTTGAGTTCTCTCATCACCGACTGTACCCGCATGCCTTTCATTCCTACGAAAGTTCCCACTGCGTCTATACGCATGTCGCTGCTGGCCACGGCTATCTTCGTTCTGACCCCGGCCTCCCGCGCTATGGCCTTTATCTGGACGACGCCCTCGTCGATTTCCGGAGCTTCTCTTTCGAATAGTCTCCGGACCAGGAGCGGCGTGGCCCGGGAAAGGATAAGTTGCGGCTCGGTGCTATCCGGACTGAGCACTTCTATCAGGACGGGCAACACCGTGTCACCGTGTTCGAATCTCTCTCCCCTGGCCCTCTCTTCCGGAGGTATGACCGCATCTATCTGCCCGGCCACCCTTACGTTGACCCTGTTCTTGTACACCTGCTGCACGACACACCGGGGAATCAATTGTCCTATCCTTTTCGAGTATTCCTCGTAAACTTTCTGCCGCTCGGCGGATTTCTCCAGCAAGTGGAATTCCTTCCGGAAAACGTTAATGGCAGCCCTTCCGAAGTCACCGAAATTAATGGGCACGGCGACCTCGTCACCGATCCGGGCCTTCGAGTCATACTTCCTGGCCTTCCTCAGCGTCATCTGAAGGTGGGACTTACCCGGCTCTACAGCGTCCACTACTTCCATCATTGCAACCATGTTGACGTCACCGGTCTTCCGGTTCCACGTCACCTTGACCTTCTGCGGAGAACCGTATTCCCTTTCCGTGGCTTCCAGCAATCCCCGCCTGAGCCATTCCAGCAAGAGCTCCTGGTTGGCCCCCTTGCTCTCCCTGATAACCGCGGCCAGCGCATCGATCCTCTGGTAATTGTTTGCCACTTCAAAAACTCCTTGCGTAATCCTTACGAGCCGCCTGAGCCCATGTCGAGAACTTCAACGGCACTCACTATCTCCGAAACCGGGATCACCCTGCCATTCCTGAACTTCAGAATATCGGAGTCATATTCTTCCAGGTATCCCACGAACTCCTCGGTCTCCAGGCGGATCGACAGCTTTCGTCCCACCGTCCTCACCCAGTCCACCTCCCGGCTCAAGAGACGTCCGACTCCGGGCGAACTCACCTCCAGACGGTAATTCTCGCCCTCCATGACAAGTTCCTGGTCCATGGCATCCTGAAAAGCCTTGGAGATCCTGACACACTCCATGATGGTAATTCTTCCGGGCCTGTCCACCAGCAACCGGATCATATATTTCGTTCCGGTTTTTCTCATGGAGAAATCCACCAACAGGAAACCTTTCTCCCGAACCACCTTGTGCGCAAGTTCCGAAAGTTCGTCGAATTCCAACTTCTCCGCCGCTCTCCATACAAAATCAAGGCGGACGGTACCGCCTTGTGAATCCACGGATTCATCAACACCCTCTAATATATGAAATTTAGTCCCGGGATGGCTTTATGGCAAGTCGGGCCTGGATATCCGGCCGACTATCAGGTCGTTCTTCAAGGCGTCCACGTATTCCCTGAAAGAGCCGTCCACGTTGAGTATCCAGGAATTCTGCAAGGTTTCGAGCATCCTGGCCAGCATATACCTGGTTTCCTCCTCTCCCGCTTTCCCGACCAGGATCTCCCGTTCATCGGCGAGCATGTCCACCACCCTGGCCGTCTGGGAGATGTTGTAATGGGGCATTGCGGAATACGAGGAAGAAAACAAAACGAACAGCCAGGCCATCTCGTTGACCAGCGGTTCCACACCGGCCGAATCTCCGTGGGCAAGCTCGATCAGATGGTCGAGTTCGCTGTCCAGCAACCCTCCTTCGATCAATATCGGAGGGTACCCGGAGGTATCGCCCAGAGTAGTGAAGGTGTAGAATGGTCCGCCTACTCCGCCCCAGGTTTCCATGAAGTAATTCACGAAGTCCTGGGAGGATTTTTTAAGTTCCGGGGCCGAGTCGAGCAGATACATCATTTCCAATATGCGCCTGTCCAGGTCCAGGAGGTTCCCCAGGTGCCGGTAGAGCAGCAACCTCTCTTCCTTGGTATCCAGACCGGTTTCGAATATGGAGCCGCTTGCAACCTCGAATACCTGCATAATGTCGAGGGGAAAGTCCCGGATCTTGTCCAGACCGTTCCAGAGGAAGCTCTGTTCCAGTTTGACAAGAATGCCTATCCCCCGGATATCACCGCCGGATGCGTCCACCAAGGCTCTTACGGTCCTGTGTACCGGCAACACCTCCAGGTCCATGGAATCCGCGTCGGCAAGAATCTCCTCCACCCGGGCCAGGTTTCCGGAAGCGTATGCCTCGGCCAGTTCGTACCCTTCTTCCCAGCGTTCCGCCTGCCTCCTCACAAGGGGAACCATGTCTTCAAGTTCCCTTATCCCGGTGGAGGAAAGCATTCCGGCCAGTTCTTCCGCCAGGCTGTCGGCTTTCCCGGGAAACCTGTACATGGTGGCGCCGAAATCGAACATGACGTCCCGGAACACCGCCGGAGCCACCCTGCCGGGCCCCCTCTCCTCAAAGAAGCGCTGCAGCGACATGAGGTCCTCGCTCCACTTCACGTAAACCCCGTCCAGCGACCTGGTCAGGGGATTCAGAAGTTCCACTTTCTTTCCGTAGGAAACCCTGTTGTGAACGTGAAGATCCCATGCCTTTCTCATTTCACCAAGGGCGCTGTCCGCGTTTCCCAGGCTTACCCATACCAGGGACAGGTTGTTATGTATCTCGGCATAGTCAGGGGCTTTCGACCTCAGGGAATCGTATGCGGCAAGCCCCTTTAACAGCAACGAAGACACAATTCCGGAATCAGTGGCGATGCATCCTTTCATCTCCAGCACACGGGTGAGGGCCGGGTTGAAATGCTGGTACAGTCTGGCCTTGGAAATGTAAGCACTGCCCAGGGCATACCAGCCGCCAAGCCCGTCGGGGTCCGATTGAACACACCGTTTACACCACGCAATGGAACTGTCAGCCATCTCCCTGGCCATGGTCAGGTAATAAACCGCCTTGTCGGCGTCATCCTGTGCATCAGTCTCGCTCCATCTCATCGCCGAGTCGACGGCCTTCCGGATGCCGGGCTCTATTTTCATCAGGAACACGTCTTTACCCTCGAACAGTTCCTTCCCGGCCTTCATGGAATTCAGGTAATCGGGAACCGCCTTGAAAAACAGGAACGCCGAGGTGAGAAGGAGCGCCGCGGAAACTCCGTATCTCGCACGGGAGGATCTCTTCTTCCCCGAAGTCTTCGCGGGCAGGAAGGTAAGAAGAAGCCCCAACAGGAGCGCCAGAAGGAAAGCGGAAGGCGGCCATCTCAATGCCACCGAAACCAGTCCCTCGGCCAGAAGGGCCGTGATGCCGCCGGCTATACCCAACAGGGTCCAGACGTCCTTTCCGGACTTCCCGGCAAGGAATCCGCCCATGAAGGGTTTTATCAGCGCAAACCCCAAGGCCGCCCAAAGCAGGAGTCCTATCACGCCGATGTCTATCAGTATTTCCAGGTATTCGCAGTGGGCGTGAAGGGTATTGTGGCTGACGCCCAGCAGGAAATAATCCGGACTTCTGAACTTCGGGAAAACTATCTGGAATGAACCTGGTCCGTAGCCCAGGAGCGGATTCTTCAGCCACATATCCACAGCTCCGGACCAGATGAGCTTTCGCACCTGCAGAGTCCCGGATTCCGTGTTCATCAGCTCCCCCATCCTGCCGTGAAGGAGAACCGCGGAAAGACCTGCCAGTATGACGATAACCGCCAGTACCGCAAGGAAATGCTTCCTGTTCCGTCTGATGGAGGGAACCATGGGAACCATGAAAATCAGGGCAGCAAACCCCAGGAGGCTTCCCCTGGTCTTGCTCGCTACCAGCGCCCCCATGTAGAGCAGGGCGAAAACTCCCGCCACCGGGTACCTGGCCTTACCCAACTTCTCTCTTCCCACCAGGAAGCCCAGGCTCACCGGGATCATGGCCATTGCGACACTTCCCATGAGATTAGGATTACCCATGGTTCCGGAACTCCTGGCCGCCTGGGTCATGCCGGCGTCCCACGGAAAGATTATCATGCCGTTCGCCTGCAACAATGCGTACAGGGACACCAGGCCGGTCACCGACACTAATCCCCACAATACGATGTCCCGGGCTTTCTCATCGAGGAAGGAGGCCATCACGAAAACCATGCCTCCCAAGGCCAGGAGTCTGTAGATGTAATCTTCTCCGTTGACCGATTCGACACCGTCGAAATGCCTGAAAAGCATCCACGCGATAAGCACGCCAAACAGGATCACGGCACGGGCGCCCACCCGTTCCCTCCAGGCTCCCTCTTCCCTTGCCGACCTCGCGGCACCCCACAGCATGACGGCGGCGGACCCGGACACGAACACCATTTCCTTTATCAGGATACTGCTTCTGTTGTTCAACTGTATCAGCAACATGGTTCCCAGTATGGTCAGAACCAGCATGGAGGCCAGGACCATGTCCTTCTTCATCGTTCGTCCTTTCCGCTTGCCTCCGCCCTGTGCATGAAGAAGGAGAAGAGGCAGACAATACCCACCGCGTGGGCGAATACCAGGATGGCCTGGTAACGGTTCAGAGTAGGAAGCACCAGCGCCGGTATGCCCATCAATACCGCCACCGACAGCAAAACCCATACCGATTGGCCGTGGGAGAGACCCAACCTCATCAGGCGATGGGCCAGATGGTTCCTGTCGGCACCGAACAGCGGTTTGCCGGCCTTCCACCGGAACATCAGCACGAACGCCGTATCCAGTATGGGCAGGGCCAGTATGAGCACCGGGGAGAAAATAGCTATCTCGCGCAAAGAACCTTCCGGGGTGTACACTCCCAGCACCGCCACCATTCCCAGCATGAATCCCAGCATGTTGCTCCCGCTGTCCCCCATGAAAATCGATGCGGGATTGCTGTTATAAGGAAAAAATCCCAGGGCCGCGCCGGCCAATGCCGCGCTCACGAACGCCACGTGATAGTTACCTGAAACAACGTTGATGACCGTGAACAAAATACCGGCTACCACGGCGGTTCCGGAAGCGAGACCGTCGGCATGGTCCAGGAGGTTGAAGGAATTGGTTATTCCCACCAGCCAGATGACCGTCAGGGGTACCTCGAGCCAGGCCATGCCTCTCTCGGAGAGGAACACGTTCAGCGACGCCCCCCTGACTATGAAAAAAATGCCGGCCAGGATCACCGCAAGGGTATGGAGCAACAGTTTGGTACCCGGCTTCAGATTCATGATGTCATCCAAAAGCCCCACCAGGGTCATCAGCCCGCCTGAAACCACCACCAGTATACAGAGGCTGTCCCAGGGCAGGGATATCATGGAAGCCTTCCCCTCGTCCAGCAGGAACATTCCGCCAAGCATCACCGCGGTGAATGCCAGGTAGATGGCCACTCCTCCCAGCAGGGGCGTGGACATCATGTGTTTCTTCCTTCCGGCGGGTCTGTCCATGAATCCCGACTTCAATGCGACCATCCTCGCAAGAGGCGTAAGGGCGAGGCCTATGGTCAATGCCGCCAGGAAAGCGATACTTATTTCATCAAGACCCATTACGTTCCTTCTCCGAATCCGCTCCGGAAATCATGCTTTTGCCGTACCCATCTAAAACGTGGTTTCTCACCTATTCTGAAATATGGAATTCATCAGCCGTCCGGGCCACGTCACGGCCTTTTCGGAATCAATCGTTCACCACCAGCAGGGAGACCTCCCTGCCCATAAAATCAGAAACCAGGGGGTTCAACGCATCCCTGACCCACAGGTGGCCGTCCACCAGGAAAACGTACCTGTAAGCCCCTCCATCGAGCTTCGGAACTTCGAAAACCCATGATCCGTTTTCGCTCCTTGTCATTAGTCCGGCGGTGGGATCGATCATTCCCCTGGAAGAGACCAGCCCTCCCCACTCGTTCCAATCCGACAGCACTTGTACCGACGCCGCCCCGGGCATCCGGAGAATCAGCACATCCTCCCGGACCGTCGGCCTTTTCATGGGTCTCGGAAACGAACATCCGGCGACCACGAGTACGAATGCCGTGAACACGGCCGCTCCCGCCCTCATCGGAAAATCCCCCTCACGTCAATGCGGAAAACCGGTAAAGAACCATGTTCCCATTCCACTCCAACCACGCCCAGCACCGGTCCCAGCATCGCCGACACGTCGGCGGCGCATCGCGAATCCACCGTGCCGGCCAGGTCACCGGAAACCGAAACGCGGGCGCAAACGTCCCGCCTGGGAGAATATGACGAGGAAACCATCATCCTGGTACTGTCATCCACCGCGGTGAAATCGATTCCTATCGACGCCGATTCGTCGGATACTCCGACTCCCAGCACACCCCGGAAATCACCGTCGGTCACTTCGAGAGAGATATCCGCGTCCATTCCCCCTTCCATGACCGTTCCCGCCCCGGCTTCGACGGAAACGGAGCCGTTGTCCACATCCACGACGCCCTCGAGGCCGGCGGCGAACAGGTACTTTCGGGACTGAAGGTAGGTTCCCATGAACACGCCTTTTCCACCCGGGGAAAAGGAAGGGTCCAGGACATCCGCCGAATCTCCCGAAAATCTGACCCCCGGAACCAGTTCCACGGGACCGAGATACGTATCGAAAGGGGCGAATCCCCGTATTTCTCCTTCGATGACCCACCTTCCGGGCTCACCGTCTCCGACGGAGATCACCATCCTGGGCCGCACGTACTTGAAATCCGTCCTCACCTCCAGGACGTTCAGTAGCGTATTTCCTCCGGAAGAGGAATCGGGATCTTCGACGGCCAGCCTCCTGTAATCGGCGCCCAGGAAACCCATCCATGGCGAGAAAACCGAGAACTGCTCGAGGGTATCGCCCCGCGCCTCCTGGAGAAGGTACGCCGCTTCGAATCCCATGATGCCGCCGCCGGAAACCTGGAACCCGGTGATGGAATCCGCGGGATAACGGTCCCAGTCCACCACGGGTTTTTCGAGTCCGGGCAGGAATGGCTGTCCCTCGCCGAAACGTACTCCGCCGCCAATCCACGGGGTACCCGGCCATCGGACCAGCGCCCTTCCTCGCTCCAGGGAAGCCCCACCGGAGTTCTCACCGGAAATTACACCCAGCATGTCTACCACACGCGAAGAAAACTCCACGGCGAACCCGGCGTAAAATCCCGTGCTGTCCACCACCGGTGAACCGCCCTTCCATTCCCCATCCGCGTATCCGGCCAGGAAGGCCGAGTACTTCGGCATCCGGTTTTCCGGCAACACCCCGGAGCTTCCGGTGGAATCCACCCCGGCGGAAACCGCGACCAGCATTCCTAGAAGAAGCGCCGTCACCATCCCTCCTCCCCGGGGAACCTGATTCCCGCAACCTGGACCACCCGGGTGTTTCCGAGGCCCAAACCCCATTCCAGAACACCCCAGGGAAGAAGCAGGGAAATCCCGGAATTCCACGAAGTTCCATCCGAACCGGTTCTGGTCTTAAGCCATTCCTTGACTTCCAGTTCGAAACCCACGGCCGGGCGGCCGGCGTTCACCGAAAAGTGCCCCCTGAATCTCCTGTCGAAAATCGTCGTGAAGCCGTAATCCACCCTTCGCCCGGCCAGGTTCTCTCCGGCCAGGCGCAACCCGGAAACGTTCACTCCCAATGCAATGGTGGGAAATACCGAGAACTGCATACCCGCCGTCAGCGAAAGCATGCCATCCCCCCGGGCATCCGTCGGTGACAGGTACTCCAGCTTTCCTCCCACCGTGATGCTCGGCCCGAACACTCCGTCCATGAATCCTACGGGATTTCCCTTGAGAGTTCTCGCCGTTCCAAGGGACACGGCCATCGTATCCGACCGCTCTCCGCGCAGCAACATCGTAGAGGCCATGTAATGCCCGCCGAGAATCTTTCCCGCACCCACCACCGTCAATCCGTCACGTTCCCCGTTATCGAAAGAAGAGAACGCCGAACATGCGAAACCGGTCATCCGTACAATGCCCGCCGGGGCATACAGGCATTCCGCCGGACCTTCGGACCACGCCCAGGGACCGGAGGCGCAGCCCTGTACGGCGGGTCCGCCGGTAAAAGCCCGCACCACCACCGCCGCGAGGAGTATTATTCCGGTCAATACGCTCCCTTCCCTCTGAATATCACACCGATGGTCCTGAGGAGAATCGTGAAATCCAGCATGAGAGACTGGTTCCTGATGTAGTAGTAATCATATTCGAGATTCTCGTGGAGCGGGAGTTCCTTCCTGCCCATTATCTGCCACATGCCCGTGAGCCCCGGTTTGACATCCAGCCTTCTCTTCTGCCAACTGTTGTAATCGTTTACTATGAAGGGCATCTCGGGGCGGGGACCCACCATACTCATGTCTCCCTTCAGAACGTTGATAAGCTGGGGCAGTTCATCGAGGCTCGTTCTCCTGAGAAATCTTCCCAGGCGGGTTATCCGCGGATCGTCATCCGAGAGGGGGGCGACCTCGTACTCGTCGGCATCGGGTTTCATGGTTCTGAACTTGTAGAGGATGAATTCCCTTCCGTTGAGACCGACCCTCTTCTGCCTGAATATCGGGGAGCCCTTGCCCGTAAGGGAGTGTATCACGTATATGACCGCCATAAGCGGCGCAAAAAAGAGAAGGAGCATTGCGGACATCAATATATCCATGCACCTCTTCAGTATCCGGTACGCGGCCCCCGGCCTGCCATACCCGATTTCGATTATCGGAAGCCGCGCCACGTCGTCCAGGTCGGTTATTCCCATGGCTATCTCGAAAAGGTCGGTGACCAACCTGTAGTGTACTCCCGGATCGTCCACCCCGGAGATGATCGCCATCGCCCTGGAATGCGGCAGCTCCGGAGCCGCGAAGAACACCTCGTCCACTTCCAGTTTTCTTATCGCATCCTCGAGGCTTTCCACACCCCCCACCACCGGAACCCCCTGGAAGGTTTCTTCTCCGCCGTCGACGGTGCTTACGACCCCGACTATCTCCGGCGGTTTCCCGGGCAGCCTGCGCAAAACCCGAACCACCCTGCCGGCAACCTCGCCGGTACCCACGACAAGCACCCTGGGCACTTCGTTGACCGGGGCAGCGCGTCTCGCCAGCTTCCACGCAACGGTCCTCAGGGCCAGGGAAACGGGAAACGCCAGGCCCACGAACAGGAAAAGCATGGCCCTGGAGTACTCCGCCTTAGCCAGGTAACTGGCGGCCATCATGGAGACCAGGAGGATGAGAAACGCCCTGAGCATCCTCTGTATCTCGCCCATGCCGCCCGGGACGCGCCTGGGTACGTAGAGACCGGCCTTGGCGAAGGCGAAGAACCAGAGGACGGCTATGACCGGAACCGCGTACAGGTAGAGTCGCAGACCATGGTGGAACTCCGGCAACATTCCCTCGAGTATGTTCGTCCTGAGCCACCACGTAACGGCGAACGTGACGGGAACGGTGATCAAGTCCGCCGCAACCAGGAACATGATCAGTACCCTGTCGGCCCTTCTTGCCGGGGCAAGTCTCATTTCGCCTTCCTTCCGAAGCCCGATAATATACCCCGAACCATTCCGGCGGATAACGCACAGGCTCTCCATAGCGAAAAAACGGGAACCAGCGGGAGAAGTTCCGGGGCGCTTCCCGCGGCTTCCACCGCCAGAGGAATGCAGGATAAGAGGAAGAGCGCGGCCCAGGCGGCCGCCGGTACCACGGACAGGGGAAGCAGTGCCAGGGCGACCGGCAGCAAGAGGCACAGAAGCAATTGCAGTCTGAGGCACCGGGGGGTGTAAGAATCCGAACCGGCCTTGGCAGGAAACCTTCTGAGTACCTCCATGCGCCATCTTCCCCTGCTGAATTTCATGGCGAAATACGCACTCCAGGTCTTCCTGTGGGTATGGCTCACCGCAGCCTCCGGGACGAACCTCATGTCCATGCCCATGGATTCCATCCTGTAGGAGAGTTCCACGTCCTCGTGATCGGGAAAGGGGAAGCTCTCGTCGAACCCCCCCGTCCGTTCCAGTACGCTTCTCCTGTAACCGGCCGAGTAGGTGTCCACCATGTCGATTCTCCGCCTGCCCGCCAGGATCCCGTATCTCTCCCGGAACTCCAGTTGGGCCAATCTCTGAATCAGCGCATCACCGCCTCCGGAATAGACGCCTTTCACTGCGTCAGCGCCTTCTTCGAGAACCCTGACCAGTTCCTCCGCCCAGTTCCTCTCCGGGACACAGTCCGAATCGGTGAAAAGAACGAACCTGCCGGCGGAGGTCCTCCATCCCCTGTTCCTGGCCGCGGCGGGCCCGGCGTGCCTGCCGTATATCACGACGTCCGCCATGGCCTTCGGTTCATCCTCCAACGGACCTTCCCCGTCAACCGATACGATTATCTCCAATCTTCCGCGGATGCTCTGCCGCGACAGCGCCTCCAGGCATGCGTCAAGACCCGTATCGCTCTCCAGGGCCGGTATCACTACGCTCACGTCGCGTGCGGGATTCATTCCCTCCTCGATCTCCTGAACAGGTAGCGCCGGAAAGTGGCGAAGGCTTTCAGGGTTCTTCTGGCCTCGTCGGGGTCCCTGAGACTCCTCCAGAGTTTTCTCGCGACGTATCCCGGCCTGAGATAGAACCTTCTCCTCGCCCGGTCACAGAAATCCACCAGGTCGGCGGAGGATAGTTCGTCAGTGCTTATGACACAGTTGTGCAATCCATCCGGCGTGAGCCAGTCCCTCCAGTCGGAAGCGGCAAGGTGTCCCGATTCCTTCGCCCGCCTGTAGGCCTCGGTCCCGGGGTAGACCATCATGGGATAGAACTGCACCGTATCGGGATCCAGTTCCAGGGCGAAATCCAGTGTTTTTTCCATGGTTTCCGCCGTCTCTCCCGGAATTCCCACCATGAAGCAGCCGTGAACCAGCACTCCCGCTTTCCTGGCGTTTTTCATGAAATTCCTGGAATCGGAAACGGTGATCCCTTTTTTTATATTGGCAAGCATCCTGTCACTGCCGCTCTCGAACCCAACGCACACCGATCTGAGGCCGGCCTCCGCGCAGAGTTCCAGTGTCTCCGGGTCCACATCCGCCCTCATGTTGCATGTCCAGGAGATATTCACTCCGTTCCGCAAAAACGACCGGGCCAGATTTTTCAACCTTTCCCTGTCCACCGATATGGTATCGTCCTCGAAGAAGACCGCCCTGACCTCCGGCAGGTTTTCCTGGACCCAGAGAACCTCTCCGGTGATATCTCCTATGGAACGCTTCCTGAAGGAGCGACCGGTGAGGGTTTGAGGAAACACGCAGAAGGTACACCTGTAAGGGCATCCCCTGCCGCCCATTATCATCACCTGGGGATGCAGAGCGTTCGGATTATTGTAGGCCCCGATGTCAAGATGCCCGGCATATACGGTGCTCACCCAGGGCAGGGAATCCAGATCCCGCACCAGGTCACCGGGCCCCCGGAACGACGATCCGCCTCCGGGTTTCCTGAGATAGATCCCTCCGATTCCGGAGGGATCCCCACCCTTTTCCAGGGTCGCCGCCAGAGCGGTGAGAGGTTCCTCGTACTCTCCCACCACAAGACCCTGGAACCGCCGTCCCATGGCCAGTGTCTCGGCGGGAAGCGCCGAGGGGTGCGTTCCGACGAGCACCGCCGTGCGTCCGTCCGTTGCTGCGGCGTCCGCGAAAGCCACATCCGAAACTATGGAAGGAGTGGAGGTTTCCACCACCACCAGGGCGGGATCATGCTCGGCTACAAGCCGCATCGCTTCATCGAATCCGAGGCCGGACGCCGGGGCATCTATAAGTTGAACGTCATGGCCGGCACGCTCCAGCGCTCCCGTTGCATAAGCCAGCCAAATGGGGTAGTAGAGGGTACCGCTCTTGGTCACCGCGGGGCTCCTCTGGCCCCTGCTGTAACCGGGAAGGAACGGCGGGTTGACCATGGAGATTTTCATCGCCGCGTATCCCCGCCGGTTCTCAGGATCATTTCCACCGCGTGCCACACTTCGTCGGGGGTTATGGACTCCATGCAGAACGCCCGCGATCCGACGCACCCGGGAAACCTGCTGTTGGAATAGCACGGTGCGCAGTCGGCCCGCCCCCTCACCGGGACAACCAGGCCGGGAGGGTACAGGGCGTCGGGATCCGAGGGACCGAAAAGCACCACAGAGGGCACGAACCTGGCCGTCGCCAGGTGGGCCGTCCCGCTGTCCGCGCCCAGGAAACCCCGGCACCGGTCCAGCACCGCGGCCGCCTGGCCCCAGGTGGTCTTTCCCACCAGGTCCGTCACTATGTTCCCCACTTTCGCCTTCAACGCCCGCGCAACATCACGGTCGCCTTCTCCTCCCAGGAGCACCACATTCAGACCGGCGGAAAGAAGCATCTCCACTACCCGGGCGTACCCGGCCACGCTCCATCTTTTTTCGAGCACCGTGTCCCTGGGGTTCCTGCCCCCCCCGGGAGCCACGGCGAAAAGTGTTCCGTAAAGCCCGAGCCCGTCCGCCCAATTCTTCTCCGCGGGCCGCACCGGAAAGAACGGCCTCCAGCGCCGGACGTCCACACCGGCCACCCCTGCGTACACCT
>Ga0256835_1000425_pt1 | contig 31949 bp, 48 predicted proteins | sample PIR30metaG_FD_185972 | JGI IMG/M metagenome (GOLD analysis project Ga0256835, IMG submission 185972) | Hydrothermal vent microbial communities from East Pacific Rise, Pacific Ocean - PIR-30 | ecosystem: Environmental > Aquatic > Marine > Hydrothermal vents | place: Pacific Ocean: East Pacific...
AACTTAATGGTTAATCCTTTTTGTCAAGGTATTATAAAAGAGACGTTTGAGACACCTCTTTCTTATTTGTGGCTTATTTAAATGTAATTAAATAATAACTCTCAAATGCTAAATGAAATTCGTTGAGTATAATCAAGAAAACGAGACGTAACACTTTTCCATTCCAGACGTAACACTTTTCCAAGATTTTTTCCATTCCAGACGTAACACTTTTAAATTATATTACAACCAAAGTGCACACGTAAGAGTTTAACCACGTGTGCAAATATACGGCATTTAAAAGGCTGTTAAAAAGCTCTTAAATTATTATTAAACATCTGACCTTAGTTTTGTCTCCCTATTTTTCAATCATTAATAAATCCGGTCTATATATATCCTTTACATCCGTTGACGGTTCAAACGTCGACAACTCCCTATCCTGTGGCACTTTCTTAATGACACCATTGCTAATATCATCAAGCGCCTGCCTCATGAGCTGGACGCCGAGCGGCTCTAATTCCCAAAACCAAAGCTCACGAGCCCCTTCTTTCGGGTTGAGCCAATATTTCGGCTTTATAAAAACATGCCCCTGATACGCAATATCACCACGATCAATACCGGCATTCAGCCAATAGATCGTTCCACCGGTAACTGATTCACGCATCCGGATAGCCCACTCGATTGCCGACCTGCCACGGTGCAATGGTAACAAACTCGGATGATAACCTATCCACCCATATTTTGCCTTATAGCGTGTCTTTTTGACTACATAGTCAAACGAATGAGCCGCAATACCCAAATCGACACCTTCCGGAAAGTTATCACCGTTCAACGTTCCGGCAGGTATAATTGGCAATTCATTAATAGCCGCCAATCTGCCGATATACTTATCATCAAGCGGGCAACTAACGCCCATTACTTCAACCCGCGGATGTGCCAAACATAGTGCCAACACATCCTCGCCGAACTTCTTTTGCCCGGCTATAAATACTCGTAATTTATTTTTTATCTTCATAATTCTCACCTAAATATTTAAATGCCTGTATTGCTCTAAAATGGCCGCCATAACCGCTTCCTCTCATCATTCCTTTACCCGTTCGTTTGATGCTTTCCATACTGCGCTTTTTATTGGTGCCATAAAGCTGTGCGTTGGTCTGCACCCAAAGTGGAGAGTTGCGTAAGTAATGAGCAAGTTGCGGATGGCTTGTATGAAAAAAAGTATGATATTTCTTTCCCCTTCTTCCCTGACCGTCCAAGTGATACTGCATCACCGCATTGAGAAACTGTGTCCCGACTCCTGCGCCTTGCCACTCCGGCATAACAACCAGCCGACTCGCCCTATATGCCTTTGCAGTAAATAACGGCATAACGGCCACGTGGGCAACCAACTCGCCGTTTACAGTGCCAACAAAGTATTCGGCTGCCGGCGGATGTGGCAAGTCTAAATAGTAATGCTCTTTAAAAAATTTCCAGTAACTTCCGTTAACCTTCCAAATATCGAGCTTGATAGCGGGGCGTTGGAACTTTTTTTTTTGAAGGATGATGTCCGTGTATCATAAATCCAGTCCGGTTGCAACCACTCTATAATATCATAGTGTGGAGATAATAGAACTACCTTATTGTTTCCGGAACGCCTCCAAGACTTCTGGAACGCCAAAGCCCCAATTTTGGCAATCTGTCGATCTACCACACTCGTAAATTCATCAATAACCACTTCCTTGGGCGGTTCTACCAATAGCCGGGCCAAACCCGCCCGGAACTGCTGTCCGTTACTCAATGCTTTGAATGGTCTAAGCCAAGCCGGAACATCTCCAAGTCCAACAGAAGCCAAAGCCCCGGTAACCCGGTTAAAATCACCTTCTGGTGCAATAGCATCAACAATAGGCTTATCATCCGGCCAACCCTCATATAGATTTACAATCTTATCTCTACCAAAAAACAGTTTTCCGATACTACTTTTTCCGGATCCACTTGGCCCAACGATTAACCCGATTTGCCACTCCATATCCTCAATAGGAATATGAGCCGTATGCTCCCAGTTCGCCCCTGTTTCGGCATTAAACAAACTCTTTACCCTGTTAGCACGATAACTGTCAAAATCCGCCGTGCTATGTTTAACTTCTATTTTCATACATTTACAATTTTTAGCTTTAAACCTTCCTTTTTTAGTTTTTCAAATACTTTCTTTTGCTGCTCTTCTGATTCACAAATCACAATGACTCCCCATTGTGGTTTGTATTGATATTTTTTCTTTGCCATATCTTTATTTTGTTTTAATTTTGCTTTATCTCACACAAAAACAGGCTACCGCCCCAAACCGAAGACTTTGTCCTCGGCACCTGGGGAGGTAGCCTGTTTCTTGTTTTTGTGTGAGAGCTTAAATAAGAAGGTGTCGGGGGCTTTTTTATCTTCTATATAAACTAATTAATAGTTGCCAACCAAGAAATTGTAAACTCGTTTTGATAATTTTTAGTAGAAATGACCAGAACTATAAAATAATCGTCAAACTTTCTTGTTACTGCCATTATCGGAATATCGTTTGTCTCACCCCCCTCATCAAATAGCCAACTAATTTGAACTGTATAATTTGCATTCGGAATTGATACCGGGAGATCTATTTGATAATAGTGCCTTCCCTGTACCAAATTTTCAATGTTTTTTTCTCCTCTATAAAAAAAATTGTTAATAACTTTTGGTATTTTTTCATTTAACTTCTTTGGCGTAAGCGCCTTTAAATCATCCGTTCCGGCATCAACTTCCGCCTGCGTGGCAATTTCCATAATGCCTGCTGCGTTTTCCGTAGCCTGCCGGGTTAAATCATGCAACTTTTTGACATTATCTATCCGAATCATAGACGAATGCGGAAACTCCGCTACACCTTCACCCGGCTGTCCGCATTTGGCATATCTATTTATATAGGTTGGATAGGTAGGCAATGTGCCGGTTCCGGATGCACTTGTGTTATATTCTTGTTCTGTTACCTCTTCAATAATAACCACAGTGTCCGTTTTTTGACCGCCCTTAAAAAAGAATAACTCTCCCGCATAACTAATAAAACCGTCAGATACATTACTCCCGGCAATATCCACACCGGTAATGATAACAGGATCATCAGGGTGAACCAATTTACCCAATACTTCTGCTATCATCTCATAGGCAGAGGCAACCCACTTCCAACTTTCTGTGCTACCATAGTATCCGGTAGCGGCAATATTCATTTTTTTCATATTATTCGTATTTTAATATGTATTTTTTACTGTATAATTTATAATAGTCAACCAGCAGCTTTACTGCCGTTTCAAACTTTTCAACCGCTTCCGTAGTGCCGGGTTTCAACCGAAGCGGAATTACAACTTCAAAATCGGAATTATAATTGTCGAAATCTGCTTGGTCTCTAAACCAGACCGGTAAGCTGTCTTGTCTGTCATAATACCATACTGGTTTTTCATCTTGCTTGTCGTAATGCCAAACAGGCTCAATTAATTCAGAGTTAACTATCCTGATCCCTCGTAAGGATTTATCAAACTTATCATTCAAAACTTTTTCCAGATAAACCACTTGACTGTTGTGGCTCATTTGATATAACTTTTCCTTTCTAAATTGCAGATATAAATTATATAATGCCACTACCGGCGATATCAGACTACCAAGCCAATGCACGCGTGTTTGCTTGCGTAAAAATGTGGCAAGATTGCCTTGTATCACCTTTATAAAATCGACATTAAATATCTGTATATTCATCACTCTTCTAACTTGATATAATTTATAGTTGTATTTGTTTCGTCGAGCTCATACCAACCGGCATCAGGAACAGCAAACTCTTTATGAATTCCGTCTGCAATATCATATACAGCCTCCCAACTTCCGGTTGCCGTTTTAACCATAACTTTCTTTAATACCGGATAGGCGATACCTTCTACTTGCTGAATGGCATCCACTAACTTTGTCAATATAAGTTGCGTATCAAAATCCATTGTTTTTAGATAGTCTTTAATTGCCGGTATAACCGTTCCTTCTCCGGTGGCTATATAGTTACCTTCGGCATCTATTAATTGCGGATCATAATACACATCCGCTTCTATCTTGATGCTATCCGCCGGGTAACTGCGAACGTTGATAAACGTGCCGGCGTCTGTTACCCTGTCCATATAAGAGATAAAAGCATAACGCTCGGTGGCAGACAAAGGAACCAAATTTCCGTTATCGTCTTTGGCCACTTTAATCAGCAAAGTGCCACGCCCGGATAATATCAATTTACGAACGCTGGCATATTTCACTATTTTGGCATTATCGTCAATGGTGTCGTAATAATCTTTATCCTGAGGTAAATTGTATCCTTTTTGAAACGCCAATGCCTTTTCTCTATACCAACCGCGGGTATGCGGTCGAGTAGCTGCGATACGTTCTTCCACTTCTTGCCGAAACATATCAAACAATTTTTCCAAAAACCAAATAACAACAGCCACTACCCAAACCGTTCGCCGCCATTCCGCAACTTTGGAAGTGCTATTGGGCGGTAAGTTTGATTGCTCATCCGGAGTTAAAACTTCCAAAGCCGACAACTCACTGCTTTGGCTCATCATCGATAATATTTGCTCTTGTATTTGGTTGATAGTTCTGCTCATTTTAGTATCTTTTTAAGTCGATATAGAAAACATCATTGTTATTCATCCACCAGTGCATATCCGGATATAACACCCGCAGTTCGTTACCGTATCGGGTAAAGTTTTGTCGCCTTCCTTGAACTTTTACCTCCCGGACATTACCGGCAAAAGGAGTTACTACTCGAAGTAATTTGTTATCCCAGTCATACCGAACGGCAACTTGCGGATGCACCGGTTGATCCGTGTCTATATCCCAACTTTGTGACCATTTGCCATTGTTTACCTTTACGATATTGTCTTGACTATCATAGATAGCCTCTACCAGCTTGCAACAGCCACAGCGTTTGTAACGCTTCGCTAATTTTCTTAACCATTTATATTTCATAGCACATAATTTTACTTTTTAAAAAAAGCCGGATATGTCCGTAAGCAGCGTCCCGCAAACATCAACCATATCCGGCTGGGCTATTCCCTATCGTCATAGGGCGTCACGGCCAAAATTGACGGCATCATAAACCCCAAAGAATGAAGCTTGTATTGTGTCCAAAAATTGAAAACATTAATTGCCACCAATCAAACTCTCCTATAACTTAATATTACATTATTTCTGGCGCTAGGCATTGCGTATTGTGCCGTAAGCCTTATCTTGCCAATATGCCCGGTTTCTTTTTGAATGCCATTTATTGAGTATCTAATACGGAAGGCTATATCTGTATAGGCATATTTTTGGTTTGAGCATACATGACAGCCGGGTACAACTATATTTTTTCCTGAAAAATCAAAATGATGTTCATTTTTCAGGTCAAGCATCATTGTTTGTGACGTTATTGGTATTTCAAAAACTCTGTCATTCCATTGATGCTTCTTTGGGTGCGTATAGCCGCTTCTTCTCAACGAATTAGTATCTGAATTACTTACTTTTCTTCGCCTCCTGTCAATAAGTAATACAGGGTTGTCAACTTTTTCAAGAAATTCCGGATCAGATAGCTGAACTCTCAGCAGATATTTGTATATATCCTCACCGTTGGGATGCGGATTAGTGTGAAGAGAATCAACTAATACTTTTGTAATTGTTCCGTCATAATCTTTTAATCCCCAGCTGAATAATAATCTCATATCATCAAAATTTTGTTGTTCAAATGTAAATAGCGATAAATCATAGTTCCCGGATACGGGATGTATGTCGTTTCTTTTGTAATAATCCACAATATCCGGTTGCAATAAGCCTTTGTCCACTCCCGGTACTACCAATCTTTGCCCGGCAACCAAATTGGCCGTAACAGATATATCATTCGCCTGTGCCAGCTCAAATACAGCTTCTATCGTGCCGTATTCCTGCACGCTGATGTCAAAAAGTGACTGGTTATTTAAGACTGTTATTTCTTTCATTTACTTTCCAATTCTCTTTCAAGTTCCCGTATACGTGCTTGCATGTTTTTGAATCGCTTATCGAAACTCTTTTGCATTTTGGCAATTCTATCTTCATACACATCCACCATCGACTTGTATTTTTGCTCTAACTGATTACACTTTGCCTTATATTCATTTTCAAGCTCTTCTGTCTTTTTTTGATAATCCATTTTGATCTCTGCAATGGTTATATCATACCTTGACTTTAAATCGTCCAAGGCCTCTTGATATAAATCCATCAGCTTTTTTTCCTTGTCAACACTGGCCGTCTCGTTTGAAATTTTAAGCGCCTTATTCTCTTCAAGCAGTCTGTCCAGTTTTGCCCGGTTACTTTTGCGCTCAAACAAATACATAATGATACCACCACTGCCGAATAAAAGAGTGAGTATTTGCCCACCGTATGTCATTATTAAGTCTCTCATCTTATTATATTTTATGCTTGTATAATTCCCGTTCCGGTACCGGTACCAGTTTGTGCCGTTGCTGTGCCGGTTGTCGTAACATTTACATTTACCTGTGTTTGTCTCCCCACCACAAAATCAAATATTGCTTGTGCCATATCATCAGCCATTTGCCGGCGCGCCTGTTCCGGATCAACATTGGGATCATTAGATATTTGATCCATTGCTTGTTTTAATTTTTGCGCCAATTGTTGTTTTGTATCTGCCATTTTAAATTATTTTAAAACACTATTTAAACGTTGTTTAATTTGATTCATCGCCCCTACATTAATCGTATTGCCTTGCACTACTACAATCTTATTCAGCTCGTCAATCATATCGCTTAATATGAGCGATAAATTTTCATTGCCTTTTTCTATCTTATAGCCGTTGGTATCTATCTCAAAACCGGTATCTTGTATTTTTCCGGTTATTTTTTCCACTTCCGAAACCGAAACTACAAACAGGCTGTCGTCTGTGTTGCCTATTTGCGCTACCAATACGCTACTGCCGGTTTTGGGTATCACTAAAACCGCATTTTCGTTGCCGTCAATGCTCGCTTTTAACCGGACATCCTTGTAAGGAAACCCGCTCTTATCTTCTATTTCAATCGTCCCGGACGCTTCATCAACCGATTTCACTTCTCCCGGGAATATCACCGCATCTTTTTTGACTAATACGGACAAGCTTTTTTGTAATTCTTGGTCTAATCCCATAGCTATAATTTTATACCGAGATACACCTTTCTTCTCGCTCCGTTGGCGCCGAATGTCGTTTCAACTTTATCTATAAAATAAGTTCCGGCACGCTTCGGGTATCGCTCATCGGCAAGGGCAACTTGCATTCCCCTGTCGGCAAATGGCACCAAAAAACCGGTTAAACTGCCTCTATAACCGTCATATTTCATATCGGCAAGCTCACTTTTACCTATCTGCTCCAATGTTTTTTTGTCCGATACATTATATTTATATATGGTTCGTTGCTCGCCCTCGCTGTCGCCCACCATTACCTCTATTTTGGTATTGTCTTTTAACACACCGATCACTTTCACATAGAGCTTTACGTCACTGGCTTTTTTGTATTGCAAATCGGCTTTTATCACGTTTTTGTTCAAATCATACTTAACTTCGCCCGACGATTTTCCGGTGTATTTAAGTCCGGCAAACAACTTTCCTTCGTCATCGATATATATGGACAACCCATAGTTTTCTTTTATCTTTTGCAGAGCTTTGGCACCGTTTACATCTTTTAAAATGAAATTGTCAAAATTCACTTCCGGTATATCCCCCGATAGTTCCACTCCGGTTCCACCGGTTATCTCGGACAATACGCTTTTCAAATCCGTTTTGCCGAAGTTCTTGCGGATATTCTTTTTACGCAACAGATATACGGCATCTTCACACACAATCGTAACGGTCGGGCGATTGGGCTTTACTTCTTTTACATAGCCCTTAAATTCGGTATGCTCAAACACTCCTTTATATTTCAATGTAACGCTCACCGCATCACCGGCACTGATAGCCTCGCTTAAATCTATTTTTTTTGTCCGGTTACCTTGCAACTCAAAAGCAGTGATAGGCAGCTTTATTTCTGCTGTATCAGACAACAACTCAACCGAACGAACAACCTTTATATTGTTTACGCGGTTAAACCGGTATTTTCCTATTGATATGTCAGCCTCTAATACAAACATTTTACTTTTTTAATATGGCATAAAAATCTTCATCACTTACGGCATTGATATAATATGTCTGCGCATACGGACTTCCGGCCATTTTACCAAATCCGTAACCGGTTACAACTATCTTATGAATATTAAATATCGCTGCCAGCTCATTTTCTATTTCAATAGCTTCGTCCATTTCCAAAACTTCCATAAGCTGTTCAACCGCTTCTTGCGGATAACTTTTTTTACCTAAGATGATGCCTTCTATTTTTATCCGGTAATCTTTTGAGCTGATCAACTCTTTCACACTGCCTTTTTTAGCATCACCGGTCAAAACGGTTTCCACTATGCGCTTTTGCCGGTTGATAGTGATCAGCGGTTCATTGGGTAGCCGGTAACCGCCGATAACCACTTGCATAAAAAAAGGACGGCCAAGCAAATCGACACCCGATTTACCTACCAGTGGAGACACATCTTTCGGCATACCTTGCGATAATTCTATGTCATAAATATCAGCCATTACTCAATTGCATTTGATTAGCACTGTTTAAAATACGTAGTAAAATTGCTTTTAATTTATCTTCTATTTCGTCAATACCTTCGTTTAAAGTCGATGTGGTTAAGATCAATTGCTCAATCATTTTATCAAAATGAATATTGATATTCGTTTGTTTTTTACCGCCACCCGAAATACTATTGATACCTTTTTGTATTTGTGTATCCGTTTGGTTACCGTCTTGCAATCCGGCTACACCTTCACCGGTATCTATTACGCCCGGTGTATTTGACTTTTTACCGGGTTTATAACTCATTATTCCCGCGAGTTTTTTACCGGGTTTAAAATCTTTATACCTGATTTCGTTCACGCCTTTTTGATAGGCAGCCGCAGACTTGCGACCTATTTCTTTCATGCCGGCTACGGCTTGTTTTGCCGTGCCTGCACCTATCAAATCTTTGGTAGCCTGTTTTCCGGTTTGCCAAGCTTTTTTCCACTCGCCCTTAAAGAAATACATCAATGTTTTGCCAATACCGGCAATACCTTTAATCAACTCTTTTATCCGGTTAATTACCAAGTCTTTAAGTAGTGTTCCAAATTCTTTTAAGGCGGTCCAACCGGCTTGCATACCCCCTCTAAACCAGTCCACCTTTTTATAGGCCCAAACCATCGCAGCGCCAAGTGCCAAAATAGCTGATGCGATAGCAATTGCCGGGTTTAAATTCATTATGAAATTAAGCACTTTCATCGCGCCTGAAAAAATACCGGTTGCTATGGCAACCGCTTTTGTAGCAATACTATATCCTATGCCGGCGGTAGTGCCTAAAATATACTTATAACTCAAAAGGGTAACAGCACCGGCAAGCAAGCCGATAGATACTGCATTCTCATCGATAAATTGCTTAAATTCTTGTAGTTTTTGTGGTAAAACTTGAAGCAAATTAACAAACTTCAATCCCCAGTCCACCAATTTTCCGGCAACCGGCAAAAGCCTTTCACCTATCTTTATAGCAATGGTCTGTAATTTACCTTTCAGAGTAGATAAACGCCCGGAAAAGGTTTTGCTTTGTGCGTCCATTAAATTATAGAACTGTGCGCCTTTCCCTGTCATATTTTGAAAAGCCTGCTCAATATAAGGGAATGTTATTTTACCCTGCGAAGCTAATTTTTTCACTTCACTGCTTTGCACACCCATCACCTTGGCCAGTTCGTCAAAAATGGGAATACCGCGTCCGGCAAGCTGGTTTAAATCTTCGCTGTAAACCGTATTTTGCACCTTTATTTTGCCGTAAATTTGCGATAACTCATTAAAAGGAATTTTAAGCCCGGAAGCTACATCTCCAATGCTTTTTAAGGTGGGCTCCAATTTTTCGGCTGTGATACCAAAGGATAATAAACTACGCCCGGACTTTATCACTTCGGCGTTGGAATAAGGCGTTTTATTGGCAAACTTGTTGAGCTTACCCAAAACCACATCGGCTTTTTCGGCACTTCCGAGCATCGTCGTAAAGCTTACTCTGGTTTGTTCCATTTCCGCTCCCAAGTTGATCACTCCTTTAATACCGCTCCAAGCGGCAAGTGCCGCACCAATACCACCGGCAATACCAATCATACCGCCCATTTTGCCGGACAGCATACTCAAACGCTGCCTAAAAGACAAAGGTGGTAAATTCTCTAATTTTCGCAGTTGGCGTTCCGTTTTTCTGATATATCCGTTAAAACGCCTGATTTCACGAACACTAAAAGAAGCATCTCGCTTTTGGCGAAACTTCTCTAACCGCACACGCAAATCGTTGATACTCTTGCCGGTTTTTTGATTATTGTTTTTGAAATCGGCATAATTTTTGTTAATTTTGCTAAATGAACGCTGGGCACTTTGAGCCATTTTCATAAAAGCGCTACTCATATAGTCCTTTGCAAAAAACGAATATGTATAACTTGCTGCCATGTTAGAACTTGCTTTTTTTCTGTTGTTTATTTTTGTTGCCTACTACATTTACAGGGCTTTTAAACTATTTGTTTGGGCAAACCCGAAAACAAAAATTAAAACCACTACATCTTATAATATTCCCGGGGTATTATCGCTTTACGGAGCTTTATTCTTTTTACTGGCCGGTCATTATCTTGCCGGTGGTCTCTTTGCTATTCTTTTTGTCATTATCAGTATGATAAGTGTCGAGTTCCGTTAAGTTTTAGCCTCTTTTTTTCGTATATCCAAAAGTTGCGCATAGGTTTCAGCCCATTGTCTGTCCGACAGCCTGTCCGGGTCAATATGCAAGTGATACCGCATCATTGTATTGATATAGCCAATCCAGTTATCCTGCAAACGCCCCCGGGCAGACGCTACAACTTTTTTAGCTTCACATCGGCTATTTCAATGATGTCGTCCAACTGCTTGCTAATTCCTAAAAAATAGGCATCGTCTTCCCTTAACGCTTCATCACCGCCCAACCAACAGTTATCCAAAATCACTTCGGTATAACCAAGCGGATTGGTTTGTGCCTCTGCCATAGCAAAAGACAAAGTTTGCCGGTCAGGGTGTTTGATATATGCTTTCTTATCTCCGGCGGATAGTTCATAAATATCGCCGTATTGCTTTTTCCATTCTTGTATTTGTTTGGCTGTAATCTTTGGCATTTTTTCTGTATTTGAAAGGTTTTTAAAAGTTTGTTAAGCGCGTTTTAATCCTAAAAACTTGATAGGTGCTGATATTTCCATAAAAGGATCACCCTGTTTGATTTCCATAGTGTCTTCCAAAAATTCGGCACCTTGTAAAATAAAAGTTTCTATTTTGTTAGATTTTTTTCGCACAAATGAAACCGTTATATCAAAAGGATCCAAATCGGTTAAGTCTTCATCCGGCAACAAGGTAGCTCTCAATTGAGATGCCACACTTTGCGTAAAGGTTAATTCACCTTCATAAGACTTGTTTTTGCTCTGTAAGGCATGCGGATTTTCGCCACGGGCATACAGTTCTTCTTTTTCCTTTTTTACGGTAAATTTAACGCCTCTTATGCGTTTTATAACGCCCAAATTCGACGTGGCTATTTGCACGTCAGACCATTTAAACTCGGGGCTTCTGCTATCAAAAGTCATATCTGTAATTTTTTTAATTTAAACTCGTTGAAAATCCCAACTCAATGGTGATATATCTGCCATAACCTACCGGCAATACCGATAAGCTGATGTTTACATTGTCCGTTCCCAATATGTCTTGGTTAGGGTCTATATCGGCATGCACGCCCGAAATTTCACCAGTTGCTACCATTTGTTGGGTTAAGGCGTTTTCAATCTTTGCCTCCCAACTTTTGATAAGTGCCGGGGCAATTTTGCCTTGTGCATCTACAGGTATTTCGTCCAATATTTCTTCTACAAAAGTCAAATAGGCCAAACGGCGGGCTTTGTAAATGGCGCGCACACGTGGAATATCCGACAAATCATTTGCCATTGATTGAGCCGTAGGAGCATCCGAAAAGAAATATCCGGCTTTACCTTGAAAACTACGCAAAAAGATATAGCCCTTATCATGCAAGGTATCCCATTGGGACTGTTTGTCTTCCACCTTGCCTTGGTCTGTAAAGTAACCGGCAAGCACCGGAAGGGCACCGGATTTTACGCGTCCCGGATTTCGTTGCACCGGATCAATGGCAAGCCGCCCGAGTAATAAGCCGATAGCAGCATTTTTTTCGCCATTTGCATTACTGATCAATACCGATACAAATTCTTTGCTTTCGGTATGTAAATCGGTTAAATCGGCCACATTGCCGTTAAAACTTTTGCCGTCTATAATCAAACTGAAATCTTGATAAAAAACGCCAAAGTGTTCTGCCAACTGCTGTCCATTAATGCGTGCTTGTGCCACATCTTCGTCTAAACCGCCAGATATGGTTTCACTGCCGGTTGCCTCTTTACTGACACCCAAAAGGCGAATACGTCCGCCTGCATCAGTGATCAGTTTTTGAGCATATGGATTGTTTACGTCCAACATGCCGGACATTAAAACGCTGTCGTCCACTAACATCAGCCATAGTTCGGCTCCGTTACCGGCAACATCGTAAAAATCTTTTATGTGTTTATAAGCATAAGCATTGATACCCGTTGGGGTTATGCCTGCATTATAAGCTTCTTTTAGCCCATAAAACACTTTGCTTTCACCGGTTTGTATTTTTCCGGTTACCGAAGCTCCGGTTAAAACCATACCGGCAACACCGTCTATGGTGGCAACTGTTTTGCCGAGATTTTCGTCATTTACATTGATGACTACTTTGGGTAATCCACTCATTTTTTAATTATTTTTTTTGGTTAAATTGTTGACCACAATCAAAAATCCTAATCCTGCAAACACATAGACAATATATACGGGCTTAAATGTTGCCCCTTTGGATTTATAGTCCGTTTCTTTTTTATTGTCTTTTATTTTTGTATCAGCAGTTTTATTTTCTTTTCGCTGATACAGATTGATTTTAAATTGTGGCTTCTGCTTACATACGGTTTGCTTTGTAATGCCTTTTTTGGTCTTTATTATCAAGTCAAGGTTGGGACTGTGCCGCCGGTAAACAGAATCTTTATCCGGCACAATTTGCCGGTTGTTAAATGTTACACTGTCCGGCTCAATCCGCTCAATCCGCACACCTTTTTCAATCACCTGTTCGGTGCTGTGTATTTTTGTGCGTGTGCGCTGTTTTTCGCTGTGCTTGGTAGTGGTCTTAAACAAACCACATCCGGAAAGCGTGAGCAACAACAATGTTATTAATAACTTTCTCATAAACGTTTATAAGCTAATAACCGGCTTTTGGGATATGCCGATATTTTTACTTGATTATTTTGGTTACCGCCCAGTATGTAAATATGCATGGGCGTTTGTCTGATAAAAAAACCTACATGTCCTTTCCAACTCTGCGGGCTTTCGCGCCACAATACAACTACATCGCCCACTTCGGGCTGAAATACCTGCGTGCCTACATTGAGCCAACTGCGTGCCGTAAGCTTGCCGCTATACGGTTTCCCGGCTTGTTTGGCAACCCAATTGACAAAAGCACTGCACCAGCTGGTCTCATCGTGCAGTTTGGCACCGTCAAATCCCAATTCATTGAAGTATTTTAATACTTCCGGATTATCACGATGCCCAGCTACCTCTTTGATCCCGTATTGCGACAGTGCTATGTCAATAACTCGCTTCATTATTATATACTTTTAGCAACAACTTCACCGGCAGCCTCTTCAACCAGTTTAATCACTCCTTTACCGTCTTTACGAGCTACGGTTCCGCCGGCTCTTACAAGTGCAGACATTTTACTGCCGTATAACTCGGCATCATCAACGTTTAAAAACACTTTGACCTTACCTTCTGCTCTACGGACAAAACTCTCGTGCCAGAATATAGCACCGTTGTTATCCGTATCGGCGGTAGTAGTGGAATCATAACCACGCAAAGTGCCTCCGGCGGTATAAACCGTCACCTTACTGCGCACAAAGAAGTGAAAGCCCATAAATGATCCGACAGAACCATTTACCAAAGGTTTTACTTTATTAAAATCAGAGTTTTTTACCTCCGGAATCATCAACAAGTCTTCCATCATTTCGGGCGTGATGAGTGCATAACGACCGGCAAGCGGAATGTCTTGTTTGTTCATCTCGGTGGCAATCTTTTGCAAGTCTGCCAATACCAATCGTTTGCGTTCTCCGGTTCCTGCGGTAGTAGGTCTGGTTTTTCTACCCGATGTTCTAAACATAACCGACTGTGTATTACTACTCCAATCAATAGCCAAGCCACGGGCTACTTCCGTTATCAACTGCAATTTGTGTTCCTCCAATATAGAAGCCCGCTTGTTGTAGTTGACCAATAGTTCTTCACTGTATTGCAACCAAGTAGGATCGGTTGAATATTCGTGTAAGGCGTATTCGCTCGCCGTATCCTGACGTTTGGTGGCAGTGCCCTTATCGGTTCTGTCACGCTTCACGGTAGGCACTGTGCCAACGTGTGGCAACTGCACCTTGTTAAAGTTTACAAAGACGCTATCGTCCTTACTTCTTTTGTAAAACTGATTGTCAGGAAAAATGTTTTTCTGCAAATCTTTGCTAAATGCTATTTTTAGTAATTCTGCCATTTTGTATAATTTTTTTAATGGTTAGTGTTTTTCGTAATACTCGTTAAAGAGTTTTTCAAAAGCTTCCGGATCATTTTGTTTCAATTCGAGTAAATAATCCGGGTCGTTTAATTCATACCAATGGTAATCCTTATCGGCCTCTTTACCTTTTGATTGTCCACTGCCTATTTGCTTAATAAATGTTTCGGCCGCGTTGTCTTTTTTTACTCCGTCAATCAGTTCGGTAATAACTTGTTTGGCATTGTCATGGTCTGCATCAAAGAGCTTTTGGTAAGCCTTAATTTGGCTGTCGTTTAAGAGTTGTAACTCTTTCGCCTTGTTAAGCAATGTTTTTGCTTCTTGTTGACGGGCCTCTTTTTGGGCTTTTTCAATATCGGCAAGCTTTTGTTCTGCCGATGTTTGTGCCTGTTTCATTTGTGTGATTGCATTGAGCACATCAGCCTCAGTTGCCTTTGCATCCAGGCCAAGTGCTATTGCAATGTTTTTAAAATCTGCCATATTATGATCGTTTAAGTTTAATTTTTCAATATCGAAATCCGCCCCGTTATCGCCATACAAGCGGATAGCGTTATCATTACCGCCTATATCAACAATAGAAGCTTCACGTAATTTGCTTTTGGTTACCGTAGCCCGTGTCTGTCCGGGCAATAAAAATTCTTTTTCGGTAGAAGTTTCTTTGGGCTTGATACCCACTGATGCCATTTTAATAAAGCCGTTTTTAACCTTATCGGCGATCTTTTTGGCAAACTCATCATTTTCATCAAACACGGCATCGGCAAGCAGTTTGCCGTTTTCTTTGCGGATGTTTTCCCAACGCCCGATCACTTCGCTGCCGTTGGCTCTCGGCCACATACCCCGCTCGTGCATATATAACATTACCGGGTTCTTTTTGAACTGCTCAATGTCTATACCGTCGGTAAGGATGCGAAAACCGTATTCGTTTAAGTTTTCGTCTGATAAAATGAATGTATCTGCCATAATTAGGACGTTTTTCGTTCGGAAATTTTTTACAAAATTGCTTCCGTTTATACCGGCTTGCAAATTTCAAATCTATCATACTTATTTTTTAGCAGCATCATACACATAATATTATAGTATCATTGATAAATATTTTTTATACAACTGTAAATCCCTGCAATTTTGCACTATAAACAATAGTAACAATGAACGACTATCTGCTAACCGGTGATATGGACTTAAAAATTGAAAACGGCGATTTTGCTGTGGGCGATCCTACATTGCAAAATCAACAAATCATTTTAAAGGCTCAAAAAGGCGAAATAAAAGAATATCCGGAACTGGGTGTCGGGGTCGATAACGAAGTCTTTGCCGAAAACCATAATAAATTGCTGATTGAAATCAAACGCAATTTTAAATACGATGGTATGAAAGTGAAACAACTCGGCTATCTCGATAACGGTAAATTGTTTGTCAATGCCGTTTATCCTGATGAACCGTTGAATCGATGAATTGATGAATTGATGAACACCGGTCATCCGGCATCCGGCATCAAACATCCGGCATATAGTTATAAGACCGTTTAATTAGTGTTTAATCGTGTTTAATTTGAAAGATATTTAATTTTTAATGCCAATGAGTAATACAAAAAAGAAAACGTCGGAAATCAAAAAAAAAGGACGTATGCCAAAAGCCGTTGCCGAAAAAAAGCAGGCGGAAGGTAAAAGAATGTTTGTAAACGGATTTACCCTGTCCGAAATAGCCGATATACTCGGAGTGTATATCGACACGGTTAAAAGTTGGCACGTCAAATACGAATGGGAAAAAGCCCGGAACATTCAAAGCATCAGCATCAACGCTATTAAAGAAGAAATCTTAAAATCATTTGCGGCACTCAAACGCGGTGAAGAGCCTTTATTGTCGCCAGACAAAATATCCAAACTGGTGGCGGCACTCGAAAAGCTGTCGGACAAAAAAAAGAATTTGGCTTATATGTATGAAAATTACGAACTGCTGACAGACGAGTTGATAAAGGTAGTGCTCAAATTCAAAACCAAAAAAGACAAAGAAGCCGGATTGAAAATGGTAAACCAAGTGCGTAAAGTAATGGACGATATTATCAACCGCACTTACAAAGAAGCGATGAATGAATAAAACGGAGCTCAAATATCAACACGAGCGCTGGCTCGAACGGGGCAAAGAACTGCGGGCGGCAACCTTTGAAAGCTTAATCAAAGAAACACCCGAAGAACAGGAAAGACGGATTAAATGGCTGTTAAAACCCGAAAATTACACCAAATTCTTTGACTATTATTTCGGTGCCGGAACGCCCATACCTTTGGCGGACGCTCCCTGTGCCAGGTTTCATCAGGAAAGCTACGAGCGGGTGTTCAAAAATCCGCATATCGTCCAACTGCGACAATGGTTCCGGGGCGCTGCCAAATCCATTCATACCAACGTAGGCAACGTTACACACCTCAAACAAAACAACGAATTGAGCTTTGCCGTCATCGTAGGGCAAACCGAAGACCACGCCCAACTGTTACTGTCCGACTTGCAATTACACTTCAAATTCAACGAAAGGTATATCAAAGACTTTGGCGACCAGCATACTTACGGTTCGTGGGCTGACGGCGAATTTGAAACCCGTGACGGCACTTTCTTTAAGGCGTTGGGTATTGACCAGCCTTTTAGGGGACTGCGGCGCGGTGCCAACCGCGTGGACTTTTGCAGTGTGGACGATGTAGAAGACCGCAAGATTGCCAAAAACAAACAGCGTATCAAAGAACGGGGCGAAAAAATAACCGGTGATATTGTCAAAGGTTTTTCATTGCACCGGGGGCGCTTGATTATCCCGAATAACTATATCATAAAGGACGGACTGCTGGACTATGTAAAAAAAGAGATGAAGGATAACCCGAACCTCGAAGTGCATACCGTCAACCTGTCCGATGACAAAGGCAATCCCTCGTGGCCGGAACGCTATACCAAGCAAATGGTAAAAACAATCAATGCGTCCACCGACTATTATACCTCGCAACGCGAAGACTATAACAACCCTATTGAAAAAGGCAAACGATTTAAAGAAGAATGGATCCGTTTTAGAGAAATACCCAAAGACGTGGTGTGGGAAGCGCTGGTGTCTTATTGGGATTTGTCCTATAAAGCTACCGGCGATTTTAAGGCAAACGCCATACTGGGGGTGTATCGCGGGCGTATCTATGTAATAGATGTGTTTGTCCGTCAATGTGATATATCGGAGGCTATCCGCTGGCATTTTCAACGGATGAAAGAACTGGCGGCAAAAGGATTAAAACCGGTATGCTATTACGATGCAACGGCGGCACAAAAAGAAGTCTATCAACCGATATGGATACAAGAAGCCGCTAAAAGCCGGTTTTACGAAATACCGATGCCCGATTTAAGCCAACGCGTTGATAAACACCTGCGGATTGACGCAACGCTGACAAACGTATTGTTTAACGGCACACTGGTATTTAACAAAGAACTGGAAGGAACCGATGATATGGAAGCCGCCAAAAGACAACTGCTGTCTTTTGAAAAAGGCACCAAAGAACCGGACGACTTCCCGGACGCACTCGAAAGCGGGGTGCGCAAAATACAAACCTTTGCCCTTGACTTTGGATCCGGAAACCAAACCCAACCGCTGATAGTCAAACGAAAACGCGGCGGGTTTTAATTCTAAAATCTAATTTCTAAAATCTAACTTTACAATGAATGTAAGAAAAGAAATTTACAAAACCTTATCACCTGTTATCAACGGCATCACCGCTATTGAGTGGGTGGACTTATGGAAGGCACAGATGAACCGCCCGAAAGAACATTATCCCTTTGGGTTTCCGGCTGTGTTTATCGGCATCAATAACATATCCTACCAAGATATGACATTGGGCACCAAAGAAGGCAGGGCACAGATTGACCTGTATGTGTTTTTTGACAAATACGGCGACACCTTTGCCGGTGCCGATGACCAAGACAATTCCCTGCTGATACTCGACACACTTGACGAAATTGTTCAGACGGTGGAAGATACGGAAGGGGGTTTGTTTACCGGACTGAAATTGTCCGGCGATGAAGATGTAAGCACGCGGTATAACCGTCCGGCATATATCCTCAAATTTGAATGTTTGATATATAATCCCGTAAAAGCTGACGAATATGTTTCTTGAACAAACAGAACTCAAAACCGTAGGCGTGCCCGAAGTTATTGAAAAAGTCATCAATAACGACAGCGATATTGTTACACAAATCATTGCCGAAAGCATCGACATAATGAAAGGCTATTTATCGCCACACTTTGACGTGGAAGCCATTTTTAACGCTACCGGCAACGATAGAAGCCTTGTTGTGCTGAAATACCTTAAAGATATAGTGATATACGAAATCTATATCCGCAAAACGCACGACATCAACGAAGTAGCCGAAAAACGCTATAACGAAGCAATGCTATGGCTCGAAAAAGTAGCCAAAGGCATCATACAACCGGCTGGCTTACCGCTCCCGGAAAGCGACACCGACAGCACCGGTGACGGATTTATCAAATTTGGCAGCCAAACCAAATACAGCAGTAATTTTTAAGCTATGAACAAAAACTTTGAAATGGACTTGGCTGAAATGGCCATTGACTTGGAACGATTTTTCAAAACCGATATGCTCGATATTATCGGGGTGGAAGCCGTTAACCATTTTGAAGAGAGCTTTGAAAACGAAGGTTTTACCGATGTAGCCCTGAAAAAATGGGAACCTCGCAAAGCAACCGACCGCCGGGGCAGAGACATAACCCGGTATAGAACCGCCCGCATTGGCAAACCCGGACAACTCAACGCCTACGGCAGACGCATACAAGGGCGCGCAATACTAACCGGACATAACAGCGGTGGCGATAAACTGCGTAACAGTTTGCGATACACCACCGGTAACAGCAAAGTGGATATAGTTACCGATAAAGATTATGCCAAAACCCACAACGAAGGTGAAGGTAATATGCCTAAAAGACAATTTATGGGACACAGTGCCCAACTCGACCGTAAAATATTAAAAAAAATTGATAAACAACTTAAAAAAATATTAAAGCAATGAGCCAAGTAAAAATATACAACGCTAACGGAAAACTGATCAGTAGTGCCAAAAACGAATTGCAATTGGGCCAAAAGGCACAAAGCATTGTGCTTGATTTGGTAAAAACCGCCCATTCGGTATTTCGCAAGGAACTCGACCACTGGAAAATGGCACGCGCCGAATTTCTTAACGGCGACCACCCAAAAACTTGGCTGCTGCAAGAAGTCTATAACGATGCCGCCATCGACAGCCACCTGACCGCCGTTATGGAAAACCGGATATTGCGAATAGTAAACAAACGCTTTGTCCTTACCGATAAAAAAGGGATTCAAATATCCGAAAAATCAGCCTTGTTTGAAAAAAAATGGTTTGGCGATTTGCTCCGATACGCTATGGAAAGTATCTTTTTCGGATATTCGTTGATGTTTGTCGAAAAAGACAAAGCAACCGGTGAAATAACCGGCATTCGCAATATTGACCGCCGACACGTGATCCCGCAAAACAATATAGTAGTAAAAGAAGTAACCGACGACAAAGGTTTGGATTACAGCTTATTTCCCAACGATTTGATATTTATTAAGATGTATAACGGCTTGGGATTGCTCGAAAAAGCCACGCCGCTAACCATACTCAAACGCCACTCGTGGGCAAGCTGGGATGAGTTTGAACAAATATTCGGTATGCCTATCCGTATTGCCAAAATAGGCAGTATGAGCGATGCCGTAAAAACAGAAGTGGCTCACTGGCTCGAAAATATGGGAACAGCCGCCTACGGCGTATTTCCCGCCTTTGCAGAAATAGACATCAAAGAAGCCAACAACCGCGATGCCTTTAACGTGTTTATGAAAAAGATTGAAAAGGTGGACGAGCAAATAAGCGTGTTGGTAAACGGGCAAACAATGACTACTCTCGACGGAAGCAGTTACAGTCAGGCAAACGTGCATCAAAAAACCCAAGACGAAATTACCCGTGCCGATATCAAAACCATTCTGCACTTTCTCAACGACCGGCTCAAACCCACCTTACAAGCCTTGGGCTATCCAGTGGGTAAAGACGAAATGTTTGCCATAGAACAAACAACCGACCCGGGCGAAAAAATAAAAACAGATGCCATACTACTGCAAAACGGCTACCGGTTGACCAAAGAATATATCGAAAAAACCTACGGCGTGGAACTGGACGACACACCCACCGCCGAAAAAAAAAAGTAGCTACCCGCCCGCTACTTGATTTATATTACCGTTCGCAATGCGGTTGCGGTGTGGATCACACGATACAACTCGCCGATGACGACACACCGCTTCCGGACAGAACCTATATTGACGAGCTTTTAAACAGTGTTTATAAGGGCGATAAAGTAGATTTAAAAGCCGTTTACAAGTATGTTTACGACCAACTCTCGCAAAACATCTATAAAGGATTTGGCAGCGATTTTACCCGTCTCGGCTACAATACACCCGATTGGGAAAAATTGAGCAACCTGCAATACAATGCCGGTGTGTTTGCCGCTTTTAAGAATCACTCGCAACTGCGCGAGATGACACGCCTGCTGATTGCCGATGACGGCACCCGCCGGAGCTGGAAAGACTTTAAAGAAAAAGCCCTGATGCTCGACAATACTTATAATGTGCGTTGGCTCCGGGCAGAATACAACCACGCCCACTCCGTAGCCCGCTCCGCCCGCGAATGGGTAGAAGCCGAAAAAACCGCCCACCTGTATCCCAACCTGCAATATGTAGCCGTAAACGACAGCCGGACACGCACACAGCACCGGCGCTGGCACGGTATTATTTTGCCTGTCAATCACAGTTTTTGGGATACACACTTCCCGCCCAACGACTGGGGGTGCCGGTGCAAAACCAGACGAACAGATAAACCGGTGGATACCAAAGGAGTGAACGTAAACGATCCGGTAAAAAACAAAGACGGTTTTAATATCAACTTTGGCAAACAAGGAAAAGTATTTGCCGATGACCACCCGTATTATCAAATTAATGGTTATGAAAAAGTATTTAAAGAAGCTAATAAACAACTGAACAATTACTTAAAAAAAGAAATATTAAAGAAATATACTGATGTAATCTTGCATAGAAAAGAAATAGGAAATGTGCTAATAAATAAAAAAGGAATTGAAAAAATAATAAATAAAAATTATAACAACAGCCGTGTGCTACACTATGTTCTAAATTTTGAACAAATACTCAAAGAAATGGCGCTTGACGGCATTAAGTATCCACCTAATACAATAAAAAAAAGAATGTCAAAAAAGAACATTTTACATTACTTGAAAGGAACATTTAAAGGGTATGATAAAAATTATATTGTTTGGCTTGAAAGAGATAACGCATTAGAAAAAGCAGAATATAAACTATATTTGATAAAAGAAGAAAACAGATAGCCAAGAGCTGTGGGATTGACCTGCATAGGTTCAACTACCCACCAATGACCATCTGTTTATAGCAAAGATACAAAAAATTTCTATATAAAATAAGACCGGAAAGAGTTCGCAGGATATAACCACCGAAGTAGAGATAGTCCGCCCTTTGACCGGTCTTGTGTAACAAATATAATAAAAGCAACCTTAATGGGTGAGCGTAAAGACATAAAAGTCTTTTCTCACCGGGGGTTGCTTTACAATGCAAAGATACAAAAAAATCAGTTCCAAATAATGCCTTCAATGGTTCGCAGAGACAAGTAATATTTTTCTGCCAGTAGTTTACGAATTTCAATATCGCGCCAACGCGGATATTTTTTTTGTAAGCTGATATACTCGCGCCGAATGTCTTGGTTGCGTTTTTGTATTAAGGTTTTATCTCGTGCCATAGAGCAAAATTACGGGCGTTGTTTTATAAATGCAAATGTTTGTGTAAAAAAAATGTCCGCCAACTACGTTGGGGACTCAAAGCGTTTACCGCATATTTGGCATACCGGAACCGCATACGGATTGGCAAAGGCATCGTCTTCAACGGCTGATTTGCCGTTTTTGTATTTATGTGGGCAAAGCTTTTGTATATCATTTATGATAGCGTCCACCTGATTTAATTCGTCCTGTATCAGTCGGCGTTTGCGCTGCCAAAATACGATGCTGTTTTTGAGTTCTTTTTGGGTCATAATTGTAGTAATATAATTAGATATGCTATAATTACGCAGCAGAACCCTGTTATATCGTTCCATACATTTTTAAACTTCCCAAAAAATAGAAACAAAAGTCCTATTATAAATAATGCTATTGATAATCCAATTTCATTCATAATTATAAAATTTATAATTAATTACTCATTTTCCCATCGCTTTTGGTTTAGATAGGTTTCAGGATATGCTTTGGCAATACCTTTGTTTTGCCATAAGTAGTTATCATACACTTTTATATATGCCATTGCTTTGGCTTTGTCGGCTAATGATAATTGCTTCCATAGGCGTTCTGCACGGGCTTTTTTGCCCATCTTGTTAGCATAAGTATCCCAAAACTTTGGAAAAGACAGATCCGGTGTAACCGGTTTCACTTCAAACACCTTTTTGTTTTGCTTAAAAAAATCAATTCCGGAGATATGGAACGGAAAATTATCTTTTAAAATAGACTGTGCCTGTTTCCGTGGCTCTGCCTCTGACTGATAGTGGTAACTCTCAATAAATCCGTTATTGAAATACCGGAAAAAGAAGGCTACCGGTTTGTCTTTTACTTGTATTATATATGCTTTTTTCATCTTATAAAAGTTTATCTAATTGGTTAAAAACAGATCTGACATATAGGCTGATATGCTCCGGCGTTTCTACCTCAAACAGTACATTGTACAGGGTGTATGCCTCCGGATAGTTCAGCTTTAACTTAAACTCTTTCTTTTTGAGCGGATTGAGTTGTTTGTCCACCAAACTTTTGGCGAGCTTTTCGGTAAGTTTCAACGCCGTTTGATACGCCAATGTTCTTTCTTTTGATATTTGAGACTTGCCGTTTACCATAATATCATCACGGCTCATTAGCCAATAGCGCATAGTGGTTACAGCAGCTTCGAGCTGTGGCAGTGTGAGTTTTATAGGTATTTTTATCAGTATCATTTTATTTGACTATTACACGCTCCAAAGCGTATATGGTTTTTTTAAGTTCTTCGGGAGTTTGGTCTTTGAGCAGTTTTTTTGCCGGTGTCCGCGTGGCGATGAAACGCCCTAAACGGTTTAAATCGGCTACTTCGCCAAATTTGGGGTGGGTTGTTGTCCATCCGAGCTGATGTGCCAAGCTCAATATATAGCGGTGGGCTTGGTTGTCTTTGTCAAACAGGGCATACTTATAGTAGCTCTGTTTGTTTTGGGTTTGTGTTTTTGTGGCATTCATATTATTGTTCTTTTATAGGGTTCGGATATGAATTTTCGACCGGCTTACGCGAGCGATGAACAGGGGGGACCCGGTAACCGAGTATAGGGTTTATCTTATGGTTCCACCAGTCAGCCGGAATGCCGGTTTGTTTTCGTTTGTTGTATTTGCGTTTTTTCTTTTTCATTAGATCCCGTGCCGGGTTGCGAATCCGGATGACAGACGCACTCACGGGATTGGTTTACACCCTACTTAAATTGTTTGCGACCTTCGTCTAATCTTTTGGTGTATTTTTGCAAGGCGTTTATCTCTTCATCGGTGTAGGGTGCCGCCTGCTTTACCCACTCACCGGTGCCGGTTCTTATCACATACTTGCCGTTTACCTTTACGGCGTTGATATTCTTAATTACGATGTCTATATCGGGGGCTCTTTTACTCATAATATAGCTTTTAAAGGGTTAATAATAGGTGTTTAAAGTGCCGAAAACTGAATAACAATATCTTTCCATTTGCCGTTTTCGTCCTTTTCATACGCACGAACATATTGTGCAATGCCTACTACTACTTGGCTGTTTTCTAACAGCTCAAAGTTTTTGGTAAGTTCCGGATCATTAATTTCTCGGACTTCTTTCCGGATTTTTGCCAACAAACGCGGGTCGTAGTCACCCTCTTTGTTTTTGCTCATTATAGTATCGAGTATGCTATAAACCAATTTGCTGCGTTCGGCAAATTTTTTGCGAAAAAACTCTTTGATGCCTTCAATGGCCACATAGGCTTCTTCTGTAAATGCCATTTTTTCGGGACGGTCTATTACTATTTTTTTTGTTTTATCCTCATTTTGTAGGCTGAACGATTTGCGATTTTTTGGCATTTCTTTTTCGTGTAATTCAAACAAACGTTTATACATTTCACTTGCCTTGTCAAGAGTGCTATATTTTAAATGTTTTAACTCTTTATGCACTTCTTTAAACGAGTTTACCGTAACTTCGACAAAGTCGTTTTTTTCTTGCTCAAAAGCTTTGATTTTGCGTTTTTGCAGTAGCTTTTGCTCTTTTTGTTTTTCTTCAAGCAAGGCTTGAAGTTCTTCGACTGATAGTTCTTTCGGGTCTTTTACTTGATTACTCATTTTTAGTATTTTTTTGTTGGTTAATCTTTTGTTTTTGGGCTTGGTAATTGTGCCAGTCTATAATGTTGATATACGCCGTTGATTGTTGGCGACAGAGTTCATACGCATAGGTAATGGCGTTGCGCTCGCTACGGGTGTAGGGCGATGCTTTTGCCACTACTTGACGGTAGGCTTTCTTTAAAGCCGTGTAGTTCTTAATGCCTATTGCCGGTAGCTTGGCAAAGGGATACAGTATTTTACCGGTGGACGAATAACGCTTGTCCGGCGGTAAATGTAGTCGGGTTAACCGGTGTAGTTGCTTAAACTTTTCTGCACTCATCTTGTAGTTGTTTTAGTTGGTTCATATATCTGCGATAGTCCTTTTGAAAATCGGCTCGCAGTTGGGGGCTCAAATCCGGTGTATTAATTAAAATAGATTTGACCACCCATAAACGCTTTTGTAAGCGGTTTATCCGGTTTATTCTTTGTTGCTTTGTTAATTTTTCGTCTGATGTCATTGATAATGGGTTTTGGATAGGTTTTGATGCTATAAATGTCACGGGTTATCATGCTTAAAAGCAAAGACCGTTTGATGTTAATGGACTTAACGCCTTTGAGCTGTAAAAAACGGCGTTCGGTGCGCTTAAATTCACGCACATACCACCGGAATAACTTGCCGTTGATAAGCATTAGTTGCATTTCGGTAGGTGTAAGGGCAAAGTGTCCGCACCACACCGTAAAACCGCTTATTACGAGATTGTTATACTCGCTGTCGGTTAGTTTTACAAGGGTTTTGAAGCTTTTCATACTGCTGTTTTTTGTAGTTCTTGGTATTTTTCCACAATACGTTTTACACGCCGCAAATCGCCACCGCTTTCTTGGTGTATTTGCTTGTATTGTTGCACACTCAAACCCACCAGTCCGTTGGCTTCGCATACGGCTTTGATGTCTTGATAGGTGGCGGGTTGGGTTTGGATAAATTTTCGCCCTATACGCGATAGTATTTCGCGGTATCCGCGTTTGTCGCGCTTGGCGTTTTTTTCTATCTGTATAGCCAAAAACGGAGCACCCGAAAGCACAAAGGCGGCGTGTCCGTCGAGTTGGTTATACAGGTCTATATAAAGCATAAAAGGAGTGTCTTTCAGTTTGTCGGCTTCATCGAGTATCACCACAGGGCGGTGCATACTTTTAAGGGTATTGACCGTTAGTTGTATCATTTCGTGCAGGCGAAGCCCGGCACTTTCGCGTCCCATTGCCCGAAGCAATTCGGCTATAAAGGTGCGTTGCGTAAAGTGAAAAGCACACTGCAAATACACCACGTTGTTGTGCGTGCGTTCGTAGGTGCGGTAGGTGTGTGTTTTGCCGGCACCGGCATCACCGGTAACGGCTATGCTGATACTGCGCTCTTGGGCTACTTCTATCAACTTGGTGAGCTTGGCAAATTGCGATGTTTGGGCGGTTTGCCAACCGGACAGGTTAATACCGAGATTTGCTTGTGCTTTTTGCCACAATTCGTCGGATATTTTGTCCCATTTGCCGTTGATAATGTTGCTTACATTGGCAGGGCTGATGCCTGCACGCACCGCCAGTTTGTTCTGACTGTGCTTGGTTTTAAGCTGTGTTAAAACCTTTGCGATTTGTTGTTTTTGTAGGGTGTTCATATTATTAGTTTTTAGTTGATAGTTATTAGTTGTTAGAGATTGCTTTACTGCGTTCGCAATGACATTTATTGACTATAATTCGTTGAGCCAGTCTTCTTCGGCTTGGCTACGCAGTTGTTTGGGTGCGTTGCCTGCTGTTTTGAGCACCAGCTCGGCATCATCGGTTCCGTTTTTCAGTATTTGGTTTTGATGCGCTATCAGTGCATTATTGTCAATGCCTGTGCGGGCTACCATTTGGTTATATTGTTCTTGTATTCGTTGGCGTTCTATATCACGGGTTTCAAATTCGGCTTGCCAACGTTGTTTATCGCCTGTATTCATCAGTATTGGCACTTGCACGTGTTCGTGTTTAAGCTCGGCTACGGCAACTACTTGCATACCGGCACCTGTGGATACCAGTAGTTCTATTTGCTCTAAATTATCTGGGTCATACCGGCGATACAGTTTGGTTCCGGTGTAGTTTTCGCGGAAGTCAATATCGGGTAGCCCTTGACTGTTATATACTTCGTATTCGTAGGTTTCGCCGGATATATCGAGTGTTATACCGCCACGGGTGTATTGTCGCGGGCGTGGTGTGGTAACCCAGAATATGCGTTTGATTTCGTCAGCCGACAGCGGTTGCGACACGATAGCCGGCTGTGCATATACTTGGTTTCTGGTTTTGCCTTTTATGGTGCTGTGCGGGGCATTGTTCCATTGAGCCACGCTTATCTGCCACGCGCGTATTACTTCGTTCAGGTCGGGAAGCAAGTCGGTGTTTGACCATTTGTTACCAGCCGGGTCGGTTTGTTTTTGGCGGATCACTTCCATATTTACTTTACTCTGCGCCCTACGGCTCATAGGACTTTGCCGGTCGGAGAACCACCAACGGCTGATTACCTGTGTTTGCAGGTTTTTAAACAGCAACTCTGCCGGCCCGTGTGCTTTGACACGGTGCGGGTAATGGGTGCCGCCTTTGGCTACCAGTTGGTTGTATAGTTGCTGTGTGCCGGTGGTCAGGTGTCCACTTTGGTGGTCGTAAGTAATGAGATAGGGGCGTGCTTGGGCGGTTTGTGCCGCCATTTTCATTGCCCGGAAGTGATCGGTATGGTCTTCGGTATGGCTGATGCTGTAACCGATGATTTTTTCACTGTAAACGTCAAAAACAGGGTCTATTTTGAGTTTGGCAGCCATTTTCAGCTGATTGTCAAAATAGTGTATCATATCGAGTTTAGAGCCGTCTATTACCCAGTATGCGTTGGGGAAAAGGGCTGTTTTTTGCAGTTTAAGGTAGTGGCTGTATAGTTTTTGCCATTCGCCTACACCGTCGCGGATGAGTGTCCATACGCGTTTTTGTTTGGGGCGGTGTAGCCAGCTGTATATAGCCGATTGGTCAAGCCGTGGCCAATTATTGGCAGCGGCCGCTTGCTGATACATTTCGGCGAGCATTGGCACAGTAGGTTTATTGACAAGGCAGTATTGCGACAGCAGATAGTCTGCCACGGCACCGGTTATTTTGGCACGGTTGGTATTGTTCCAACGGTGTGCGTGCCGGTTGATAACCGCCTGTGCTTGCAGTTTTTTGTATTGTTTGACTATGGTGCTCAAACGGGTGCGACTGGTGGGTAGCATACAGTTGGAGTCTGTGGCTATAAGCTGTCGCACCGCCGAGCCAAAAGCCGATACCGAGCCAAATCCGAGTGATTTGATAATGGATTTGTTGATGTTAGTGAGCAAATTCAGATACCGGCATTCTTGTTTATATAGATTAATGTATTGTTCGGGCAGTTTGCGACCGTCCGGTAAGCGATAATTTTCTATGGTTTGGTTATCATCCGCCGTAAGTGTAAACAAGGGGTTGTTATAAATGCTTTGCCGGTGGTAATAGTCCATTACATTTCCATAAGTGGCGGTAATGAGCTGTTTATAGTGGTCTTTGAGTGTATCGAAGCGTATCAATAGCTTGCGCCGGTCGTCCGGATCTTTGATAAACTCCCAGCTGGCGGATTGGCGGTGATTGGCCAACTTTATAGTATTGCTTTTTATCCCCGCTTTTTCGGCTTCGCTAAACGCTAGATATAGTATGTTATTGACAATTTTCATTTTGGCTCTTATACTATTGGTTGAAGCGCTTTGATAAGTCTTTCTAAATCAGAAAATATGGCTCTGCTTTTTTTTGAGATAGCCGGGCGCCTGCCTGTGGCTATCATATAGACATATTTTCGCGATACTTTATGTTTGGTTGCCAACAAACTCATTGAGCCTTTGAGTATTTTTACTTCTTTATCAGTAAATGGTGCGATATTTTTCATATCTTTGTCTTGTTTTAGTAACTTTTATAATGCAAATATACAGAATTTTCTGAAACACAAGCCGGAAATATGAAAAAAAATACAGATATATCTGAAAGAATTAATCAACTGCTTGATTTTTTGAGTATTAGCAAAAATGAATTTGCTAAAAAATTAGGATATAATAGGTCGCAAACAGTGTATGATATAGTGAATGGTAAAGCTAAACCAAGTTTTGATTTCTTTAATAAGTTATTTAATTCAGAATATTCTGATATTGTAAGCCCAGAATGGTTGTTAACCGGTAAGGGTGAGATGCTGAAAGGTAAAGAGATGATCCCTGCCGGTGATGTAATAGAAAAAGACGGCATCAGCCCGATACCGCTGGTTGAACAAAGTGTGGTGGCGGGTTTTGGCAGTAGTGATTTTGCCATAACCGACAGAGATGTAAAAGAATACTATGTGGTGCCAAAGTTTAGATACCACAAGGTGGATTTTATGATTGAAGTATATGGAAACAGTATGTATCCTAAATATAACAGCGGCGATATAGTTGCTTGCACCATTATAAACGACAGCCAGTTTATACAATGGAACAAACCGCACGTAGTAGGTACAAAATATCAAGGAATATTGGTCAAACGTATATTGCCGGGCAAAGACGATAATAGCGTAATATTAAAATCGGACAATAAGGATTATCCTCCTTTTGAAGTGCCTAAATCCGAAATAACTGGTATGGCACTGGTAGTGGGTGTAATTCGGTCGGAATAAAACATATACCTTATGAAAAAAACAATTAATTATTATTTCTATTATTTAGACCCTAACTTCAACGATTTCTTTTCTGATGAAAAAGTTGATGAGCTTAAAAAAGATTTGTCTCAATCATTATTAGAAGGATTTCAGAAAAACCCTATTAATAATGAATATGTATTACTTAAAGATGGAATTGCAAAAGTATTGCCTAATACTATTAAAAAAGATGGTGATTTTATATATGCCGCCTTATCACGTATCCAAACAGAAGGGCTTCCGCCTAAAACAGATAAAAACACATTAGATCCAAAAGATCTTGCCCTTAAAGATAATGAAGGCTTATTATATACAACACCATTTCTTTATAACTATAAGAAAAATATATTGATGTATCCATATATATCAAATGGTGTTCCTGTGTCAAGCGCCGTAAAATTTATGCAGTTAAACTTTACACCTCCTGACTTTAAACCGGTTAAGATATCTCATCCTGATGATTTGAATAGGTTTATTGAATCAGATAAATTCAATACTATTGAAATAGAAACTATTGTCCCAGAAATCATTAAGGATTTAGATGATGATTCGATTCAAGATATTTTAAAAGCAAGTAACAATTTTAGGGCTAAAAAAGTTTATGTAAGATTATCAGGTTCAAGAAAAGAAGGCCTTAATCCTTCGGAAGTTATAAAGACCGTAAAGAAGTTTTTTAAAGACGGAAGTGCTAATAAGTTAAAAGTATCTGCCGTAATAGATGAAGAAACCAATCAAAAGGAATTGTTTGATTTTGTTACAAAAAACATAAAAGGAAATATCGAAATAGAGCTCGGGAGAAATGCAAAATATTCTCACAGTGAATTAAGAGAAAAATTAATTGAGAAATATAATGAGTTATCTCGGTTTTTAGATATTATTTAATTTATATATTTGTGTGATGAAAATCACGCACTCACATATTGAAAAGTATTATCCAATTGTTGTCAGCATTATCGTATTAGTGGCACTTTTCATATACCAGCCAATTGATAAAGATGAGGCCGGTAGTATTGTAGCAAGTAGTTTAACCATTTTTTCTGTTATTTTTGGTTTTTTTCTTACTATTTTAACCATTTTAAAAAGTTTTGAAAGCAATAGGGCAATCAAACTTTTAAGAAAGGCGAACAGATATGATGATTTTTTAAAATATATTAAAAAGCCTCTAAAATGTAGCCTATATATTACAATATTATCTTTTATAGGTATAGTAATTCCTGATTTGTTCTTATGGCACAATTTGCTTTTACTAAATATCTTGGTTTTCCTTTCAGTTTACACTTTATTAATGAGTATTAGATTTATACAAATTTTACTTCTATTGATAGATGGGTAATTAAAATTAAATCCTTAATTATTTTTTCCTATAACCACTGACACCAGCAAAATGTAAACCTAACTTTATTATTTGTTGGACGTAAAATGTAAACCTAATTGTAAACCTAATTGTAAACCTAAATGATTTTTGCGGTAACCACCGGCACCGGCAAATGTATACCTAATTTTATTATTTGTTGGATGAAAAATGCATACCTAATTGCATGCCTAAATGTATGCCTAAATGTATGCCTAAATGATTTTTGCGGTAACAATGGTAAGGTTTAGCCAAGTAAACTTATATATTGCCAAAAGCCCTAATAATATGGGCTTTGCCGTTTGTATTTAAGAGCTATAATAATTGCCTAAAAGGCCGTAAATAAAGAATTTATGTATGGAAATTTCTGGGTAATTAATAGCCCAAAAAAGTAATTAAACAGGTATTAAAAAGTAATTAACAGGTATTTAATAGGGTAATTACGGGGTAATTAAAGGGTAATTAATCGGTATTTTTGTTACGTGTGGAACGGAAACGCAAAATCGGCAAAAATAACCTCTACTACTGTATTTATTAGGGTTTTCATTAAATTAGATGTAAATAGAAAATGTTACGTCTGGTTGGGTGCCTTATATGAGATAGAAAGAAAGACATTTTTAACAGGTATTTATTTTCCTTGCCGGAAAAGAAATTCTTTCTCCTCATCGGTAAGGCTATCATATCCGGATGAATTTATTTTCTCTAAAATCCGGTTTAATTTG
>Ga0256835_1000426_pt1 | contig 31933 bp, 36 predicted proteins | sample PIR30metaG_FD_185972 | JGI IMG/M metagenome (GOLD analysis project Ga0256835, IMG submission 185972) | Hydrothermal vent microbial communities from East Pacific Rise, Pacific Ocean - PIR-30 | ecosystem: Environmental > Aquatic > Marine > Hydrothermal vents | place: Pacific Ocean: East Pacific...
CTAACAGTCAGCTCACCAGCATTTATACCCGGACTACACGTTAAAGGCGAGCCCTCCTTCTCATACCAGGTATGTGGTGCATGATCACTCGTTATAGCATCTAGTGTACCACTCCGTACAATCATTCTCAACATAGCGGTTATGCTTGGATCTCTAATCGGCGGCAAGACTTTAGCTAAGCAATACTTGACCTTGGCTATCAGTGAGTCTAGAAGGAAGTAATGGGGGCATGTATCAACTGAAAAACCATACCTTCTGGCTTCGTACATTGTCAAAGCACTAGTGATATGTGTTATATGCGCTCTTACACCTGTACCTTCGATCTTTTCGCCCAGATGCCTTACAGCCCATATTTCTGCGTCAAGAGGTCTACGATTGTCAACATCATATACTGAGAACCACTTGTTTATCATGAATGGTTCCTCGGGATGAAGCACAATTACTTTATTATATTTGTTGAGCTGCTTCAATGGGAGACTATCTATTAAATATAATGTTGAAGGATACACCTTGAATCCAATAACTCGTTCATGCATTAATATAATCTCGTTTTCCCGGAAATCATTGTTTATTCCTGCAAAAATCAAAACGTCAATTAATGATCTTTTGTCGAGTTCCTCTACTCTTTTATTAATTGTTTCAACACTGTTTAATGGAGGCGTTGTGTTCGGCATTTCACAAGCAAGGGTTATACCTCCTCTCGCTAAGGCTTTTGTACCAGTCTCTATCTTCTCCTTGTCTTTCTGGTTGAAGTCACGTAGATGGACATGCATATCAATAAATCCGGGAAAAGCTATTACGTAATCTTTATCGTTTTTGATCATTGTTTCTCCTTTAATGCTATAGTCTATAGTGCTTAATACTCGCTTAATTACTCCATCCCCGATTGCCAGTGTTCCTTTTCGAAGCCCGTTTATATCATATATCAGGCCGTGATATACGAGATCATATGTCAGTTTCTGATCACCTTCTCTACCTCTGAAAGGAGAAAACCTGGGCCGTGATAACATAATAGCTTACTGGTTCCCCTTATTATGCAGGAACCGCAGAGCCCTAGGCCGCACTTAACATGTCTTTCCATGATGAATATTGTTTTATTAGGGCGCTTGATAAGTTTGGCTAGGTTTTTAAGCATTGCTTCAGGGCCAGCAGCAATTACATAGTCGTACTCATTCTCATCAACATATCCCTTAGACAATACATCCGTTACCAGGCCGTGTGCTTCGCATTTATCCATACAGGCTGTTATCACTTTGTCAACGTATTTCTTTGTGAGCCTAAGTGTTTCCCCTATCTCTCTATAGCTCCATGCCCCGAGCACAAGGGTTAGCTTTTTACCTAGGCTGGCATAGTACTGCGCATAGCGGATCAATGGGGCGATCCCGCTTCCACCCGCTATCAATAATATTTTGTCCGTACGGGGGGTTAGAGGAGTGCCGAGAGGACCTATTAATCCTATATATTCATTATCCATCTGTACTAGTGCCCTTGTTGTTTCACCTACAGGTTTAACTATTATGTTGATCCTGCTTCCATCCCCGCTCTGCTCAGCGATACTCATAGGTATTGCTTCATATCCTGGAACCCAGATCATGACGAACTGTGGCGGGAGAGAGTAAATGCGATCGTTTATTAAACGTATTCTGATCATATAGAGTGTACTCGAGAGCTTATCGATACCGTCTATATATCCTGTATGGTAGCCTGGCCTACTGTATTGATAGGTTATGTTCAATTTCATCGCCTTTAATCAGCGTTCCACAATATTTGCACTCAAGCACTACCGGGTCTAGTTTTCTCAGCACAAATATTGTCTCGGCGACCTCGTCGGGCTTATTCGTTATACACATCGGATTAGGACATCTCAGTACTCCCTTTATAACCCGTGGCAGTTTGACCTTATACTTCTCGACTACCTTGTAGTCTTCTATAATGTTAATCGTAGCTGTGGGGGCTACAAGAGATATGAGTTCTAGCTCTCTTTTGTCCAGTATTTTATTCTCTATCTTTATGATATCTTTCATCCCAAGCTTATTGCTTGGTACATTCATAACAATAGCTAATCTATAGTCGGTGTACCCTGTGATTCCAAGTATTTTGAGCACCTTCAACGCCTTACCAGCAGGAATATGGTCGATTACTATTCCCTTCTTTATTTTGGATACAATGAGTTTTTCCTGATCCATGATCTTATCACCCCAGAATACTTGCTAGAAGAGCCATTCTTAGAGGAATCCCGAGGCTCGCCTGGTAAAAATAGGCTGCGTAATCAGTGTTATCTATACTCTTATCTATCTCGTCAAGCTTCGGGAGTGGATGCAGTATTTTGAGCCCTGGCTTAGCGTTCTCTAGTAGTTTCTCCGTGATTTTGAACGCGTTCTTCACACGCTCGTATTCTTCCGGATCAGGGTATCTCTCCCTCTGAATTCTTGTCACGTACAGTATGTCAAGTTCTCCAATCACTTGCCTGATATCTCTAACCTCCTCGTATTCCAGACCTAGATCATCGATCTTTGCACGCACCGATTCGCGTAGCGTCAGATTACCTGGTGAAATAAGGTAGACTTTTCTCGGACTAAATAATGATAAGCCGTAGAGTAGGCTTGCTATTGTTCTAGCATATTTTAGATCTCCTAGAACCCCTATTGTTAAACCGTCGATTCTACCTTTCAACTTATAGATCGTGTACAAATCTATCAAGGCCTGTGTAGGATGTTCATGCTTTCCATCCCCCGCATTGATCACAGGAACAGATGATATCATAGATGCATAGAGAGCTGTGCCGTCGTATGGGCTCCTTATAACGATTAGATCGCTATATGCGCTCATCATTCTTATAGTATCCGCTATGTTCTCTCCTTTAGCAAGACTTGTCGTAGTCTTAGATGCGAATACGAGTGTTTTTCCGCCGAGCCTGTATGTTGCTGATTGAAAACTGTACATGGTTCTTGTACTTGGCTCGAGAAATACTAATGATATTATTTTGCCTGACAACGTGTTTAACGTCTTTTTCTCTTGAAGGAACTTATTCATTTGATCGGCTTTTCTGAATAATTCCTCGATCTCGTTTCGAGAGAGATCTAGAATGCTTATTAGATCCCTGTTTCTAAGGCTCATGAAGCCCGTTCCAAGTTATGGATTACGGGGCTATAAAAGATTTGTCCTTATCGGCTCATAACATGTCTCATTTCTCAATTATATTTTTCTCCATATAATCCATTATCCTGCTATATATTTCCCTATCTATAAATTCCCTTAATGAATCCACAATATCATGTATATTAGCATAGCTGTGAAGCTTTACCCCCAGCTCGGATAACTTGTTCCTACCCCCTTCACATCGATCTATTATAACATAAACGTCAGAAACTATACCACCAGCTTCTCTAACAGCATTTACTGCGCGAGATATGCTTCCACCAGTTGTGATTACATCATCAATTATGACTACTTTCTTACCACTAACATCTGCTTCTACGAGTCTTTTAGTACCATGTTTTTTCGGTTTTTTCCTTATATACGTGGCCGGCTTATTGAGAAGGCATGCAAGGTATCCTGCATGTATAATTCCTGCGGTTTCTATTCCTGCGATTATATCGTATTCTAGTAATGATATATCGGATGCTATTGAAAGCATTATTTTCCTATATAGTTCGGGATATGATGGAAGTTCTCTTAAATCAATATAGTACGGGCTCTTTTTACCGCTTGTAAGGATAAAATCGCCGAACTTTATTATTCCATACCTATACATTTCAATAATCGTGTTTTTCACATTCTCCTTCATCTTCGCCTCACCAACTCATCATGAATACGTGCTATAAGGCTAGCCGCCTCTAATGGATTTGGAGAATACAGGATAGATCTCCCTATGATCTCGTAGTCCGCACCAGCTTTTAGGGCTGAACCGGGCTTAGCGCCTTGGACACCGATCCCCGGAGAATATATTTTGACATCTATATTTTTCGATAATAGTTTCTTTTTCACATTCTGTATTATATGTGGCCGTGTAGCAGGGACTACTATACCGTAGGGCTCTAGTTTTTCAACAACATTTATGATCTTATCTAGAACATGTTCCATTATGTCGGTTGAGCCGGGATGACTCATCGATACTACTAGGATCAGCTTCAATCCATAACTATCAATGTACTCTTTGAACTCTTTAAGTGCTCCATCCAAGCCTATGAATGCATGCGCTATTACTTCATTCGCGCCCGTTCCTACGAATGGTTCTATAGTAGATATCATTACAGGCGCTATATCGGCTAGTTTGAAATCTAGGATCACATGCTCCGTATCCCTTGCTAAATCAATGATCTTCTTTACACCGGGCAAACCGAATCTGATGAGCAATGGTAATCCTATTTTGACCCCTGCAATGTATTCTTTGACCATATTGATCCTCGCTATGATCTCATCTATGCCGATGTCTCCATAGGGATCGACTGCTAGGATTATTCTAGCCATTTACGTATTCACCTCTTTGACTGTTTTTATAAAGTAATTATATATTGGGGATGGATCAAGTGGTCTGCTCTTGAACTCTGGATGGGGCTGGCTTCCGAAGAATAGTGTCTTATAATTATCCATTTCTATGAATTCGGGGTATCCTTCTATACTCCATCCACTGACCCGTATTCCCGCTGATTCGAGCTTATCTAAGAATTTAGGATTGACCTCGTATCTGTGTCTGTGTCTTTCATAGACTATTTCTTTCTTATACATCTCATAGGCTATTGTTCCCTTAACGATTTTAATCGGATGCGCGCCGAGCCTCATTGATCCGCCGAGGTGTTTCACGTTATACTGGCTCGGCAGTAGATCCACTACGGGATAAGGTGTGCTAGGATCTAGCTCGGTGCTATTGGCTTTTTCCCAGCCAATAACATGTCTGAAGATCTCTATAACCATTAATTGCATGCCGAAACATATGCCGAGGACGGGCTTACTGTTTTCTCTTAAAGCCTTTATCGCCGATATCTTGCCTTCGGCTCCGCGTTTACCGAATCCTGGTAGTATGACCGCCGCATCGGTCTCCTCAATAATTCTTTCCGTATCTATCTTTCCCTTCTCAATATCTGTCGACTCATACCATTTCAGCTCTACACCTATATTATTCCATGCAGCGGCATGACGTAGTGCTTCGATTATACTTATGTAGCTATCATGTAGTTTTGTATACTTACCTATCATTGCGATTCTTATTTTTCTAGGAGCATTCTTGACTCTGTGTACGAAGTCCTCCCATCTGGATATGTCGGGCTCCCTGTATTCTAGGCCTAATAGCCTTGCTATGTAGCGTGTATAGCCCTTAGAGTGTAGGAGGAGTGGTACTTCATATATTGTTTCTACATCTGGATCTCCAAAAACAGCGTCTATTGGGAGATTAGAATAGAGAGCTATTTTCTGTCTCGCTTCAGGCTCGAGATCCCTCTCTGAACGTACAACTACTATGTCTGGCATTATACCTATTCTTCTTAGCTCCTGGATACTGTGTTGAACTGGTTTTGTCTTCTGTTCACCTGTTACGGATAGGATTGGTGCGAGAGCCACATGTATTGATATAGTGTTTTCTCTCCCTTCCTCGATGCGCATCTGCCTTATCGCTTCAAGGAAGGGAAGACTCTCTATATCTCCCACTGTACCGCCGATCTCGACGAGTACTACGTCAGCACCGCTTTTCCTAGCTATTCCACGGATACGATTCTTTATCTCGTCGGTAACGTGGGGTATTATCTGTACGCATTTACCTAGGTATTCTCCACGCCTTTCCTTGGTTATCACGGATAAGTAAACCTGTCCCGTTGTTATATTGTTCTCCTTACTTAGATTAATCCCTAGGAATCGCTCATAGTGACCTAGATCTAGATCTGTTTCGCCCCCATCCTCTGTGACAAATACTTCGCCATGCATAAATGGATTCATGGTGCCTGCGTCGACATTTACGTAGGGATCTATCTTGATCGCTGTTACGCTGTATCCCATGCTTTTGATCAGGAGGCCTGTTGATGCTGTAATTATTCCTTTACCTAGCCCTGAGAGGACTCCTCCAGTGATAAATACGTATTTTGTCTTTGACACGTGCCCACTCCAAGATTTTAGATTATTATTTCTATTAAATCCTACCCCGATCATACGGCGTAATAGTTTAAAAACAAGTAGTTGAATAGCCTAGAATATGGCGAGCGAGAACATATCTATAAGGTATATGTCGTGGAAGGAGCTCCATAGAGCGTTAATACTATTAGCTAAGAGACTGTATGATGATGGATTTATTCCCGATATAATATTCGCTGTTCTCAAAGGTGGATTGATACCGGCGAGAATACTATCGGATCTAGTACAAGTTGACGAGATAGGCTTTATCGGCGTAAAGTTCTATAAGGCAGTAGGTACAAGAATGGCTAAACCCCATCTAACCCTGCCACCAACACATAGGATTACGGGCTTAAACGTCCTTGTGGTTGATGATGTAGTTGAAAGTGGTAGAACGCTACAACTAGTAGTTGAGGAACTATCAAGATACGAGGCTAAGGAGATACGAAGTCTTGCCTTATTCGTAAAGCCTCAGAGAACTATTTCTCCTGATTACTACTACGAAGAAACAAGTCAGTGGGTGCTCTTCCCATGGGAATACATTGAGACAATCAAGGACGGCGTCGATATTAGGAAGGATGTAGGTGAGGATAGAGACTTGGTGGACGAGATCATCAGAACCGGGCTTATTGGGCAAAAATAGCTTGTTTTTCCCAGAGATACTAGATGATCAGTACTTCATCTTTGAACGTTATGAACTTGTTTCGAGCGATATGTGCGAGAAAGCCTGCGCTGGGTACGGGTTCACCATTCCTGAATGCCTCGGGATTATACGTATACCCGGTAACCCGTCCCACAAAAAATGTATGATCGCCGTAATCCTTTGAGTCTATCACTTTGCACTCGATATTGGCGAGCGCTTCACGAATACTTGGTGTTTTAATGGTTTTAGATGAAGTTAATGTAATATTCATTTTTCTCAATTTTCCCGGCCCGGACTCGGTGCCGGCGATCCATACGTCTCTGAGCATTTTCACAGATGGAACACTAATAACGTATTCACCGTATTTCTTGATGAGCCCATGTGTGTATCTCTTCGGCGATACGGCTACACCAACTATTTCAGGCTTAAATGATAGCACTGTGACCCAATCGGCGGCCATCACGTTTACCTCGTCATCTCTTCCCGCTACTATTAAGTATGTTCGCATTGGATAGAGGAGCCTGTACATATTCACACCTATTACAGTGTTTTTACCGGCTTCCCTATGTATGTATTACGTTTTAACCAGCGATCTTCTGTATAACCTTGTTATCAATACATAGCTTGATATCCGTAGCTCTGTATTTTTTCCTAATAATTCCTCTTTCACTATCGACTTCGACCTCGTATCTGATAAGACCAGCCTTTATGAGTATCTTTAGATGAGCTAGGAGAAGAGGCTTAGATATGCCTAGCACATTGCGTAATTCTTTACTCGTCATAGGCTGCTTGGAGCATAGTGCTATTATCTTTAGCCTTATCGGGTTTGATAAGGCTTTAAACAAATATATGTAGTTGTCTATGCTACCATCTGTATCACTCGTGTTACTCAATGTTCCAGCCCCGCTGAAACACTAGTAGGTCAGTATCATTGTAGTTTTTCCGTTATTCTCTTAGTTCCTCCCGTAAAGCCCTTATTTCTTTCCGGAGACCACGTATTTCTCTTAGTAGTTCTCGGTAGAGTTCACGTTCTTCATTCATACCTGAGCTGGAAGGAGTTCCGCCACTGGTTCCTATGCCCGTTCTCTTAATGGTGAGAGTTAGGCGTTCTGCCACCATTACACCGAGGATGATTATTACGAATAATATTAACAGCCAGAACGCTGTATCTATTAATCCTGCTATATCTGGGGGTATAGGCATCTATATCACGGGTAAATATTTGTTTATACGGGTAAATAAAAGTTTACCCATCCATTAACGTCCTTAAGAACTAAGAACTATCCTAGAGGACTAAGAACTAATCATGTAAAAGAGAAAAATCTTTTGGAAATTAGAAGAAGTGCCGCCGCCGGGATTTGAACCCGGGTCACGGGCTCTCTTCGCGGCAGCTCTACCTACCCTGCTCGAAAGGCCCGCATACTTGGCCGGGCTATACTACGGCGGCATCCAGACAATAAGGATTATCGAGAGGAGTTTTTATAAGTTATCCGGGTCTTCCAGTTATTTGTTATATATTCTTTATTCTCTATTTTATTAAACCACAGTTTTATATTGGCTCTATGGAATAATCCTTATTGGATCAGTGTAAGCGATATGTATCATAGTATTCTATGGGTAAGGGTGATCAATATGAGGATCTGGGAGATTGCCAGGAAGCCGAGGCTGATAGTCAGAGACCTAGGATTACCAGTCTCTGTAGTTAGAAGTAGGGCTAGAAAGGTCGGTGAAACAATCGTACCAGTAACATCTGATCCTATAGAGGATCGTGTGCTGGGCTTCCTAACCCCTATAGAATTACTAATGGTTACAAGCCATCATGGTACAATAAGAGTACGTGATGCTTTAAGAGAACATCCATTAATCGATCAGGATATGATGCTAGGAGAAGTATTCAATGAGCTACGAAAATTCAAAAGCATCGGCGCCCCCGTAGTTAGTGATTTAGAGAAGAAGAGGCTCGTCGGAGTAGTCACGTATAACGATATGCTGAATTATCTCATAAAGACAGGCTATAAGCCTCTCGCGAACAGTGTTGGAGAGATTATGAAGGTTAAAAACATTGATAAATATATAGTACTTCCCGATGACCGAGTTAACCGTGTATGGAGCAGGATAGTGTTCCATGGTCAGGAGGGCGTCGTTGTCGTAAGGAGCAAGGAAGAACCTATACCTCAGGGCATACTTACCTATAAAGAGTTCCTACGGACAGGCAGATGGTTCTTCCATAGGGAAAGCGAACAACATATAACAAGCCCTGCTAAGGTCAAGCGCATAATGCTGAGAGGAGTCATGGTCGCAACCAGCGACATGCCTATAGAGCCTGTAGCCGAGGCTATGGCTAGGCTTGATCTACCACTGGTGCCTGTTGTGGATAAGAACGGCTATGTAATCGGTATACTGACTTATGAGGACGTTATACAGGCATATCTCGAGGGAGCAAAGCCAGGCAGAGCACCCGTACCAGTACGTGCACCAATGCCTATACCAGTTACTGCCGAAGAGAGATTCTCCTATGTAACACGTGAGAAGATGTTAACACAAGTACTTGTCGAGAAACCAGCAGTGGCCGAGAGAGCAGGGATAAAGGCTTCTGACATAATGATAGAAGAACTACCAGCGATCACAATTAACGATACAGTAGAACATGCTAGAAAAGAGATGCTAAGAAGAAGAACAGACTATCTGGTCGTCGTCGATGAGAACGGCGAAATAGTAGGTGTTGTGACGAAATGGAACATGCTATACGCTCTAGGCATTAAGGGCCCGTTATGGAGGCGTAGAACCAAGGATCGATACTTCATAGACTATATAATGTCCAAGAACGTCCCAAGAGTAAAGCCTGACACACCGATCGAGGATATCGCTCTAGACATGGTTAACAGCGAGTCAGAAGTAGTATTCGTCGTCAATGAGCGCGGCGACATCGTTGGCTTCATCACGAAAGACCAGGTTATAGATGCTGCGAAACAGCTCATGGGAGACCTGCTGGTCGAGAACATCATACTGCCCGGCAAAATGGCATCAGTACACCCGTTCCACAGCCTCTACCACACAGTTAACAAGATGAAAGCCCTATACATCGATGCATTAACAGTATATGATGGCTCACAAGTTGTCGGTGTAGTCTCAGCGAACAGATTACCATTCGTCGCATTTGAAGATGCTGTTAAAGGCGTAAAGAGCCGGAGGCTTATCTGGGTACGAAAACTAGTCAGAGGAGCAGCTAGGAAGGGGAGATATGTCAAGATAACACCACTGCTAGCAATGGATGTAATGGTACCATACAAGAACTACATACCACCTAACACATTGATAACCAAGGCGATCGACATGATGAAAGAAGCCAATCTAAATGGAATACCAGTACTTAGTGAAGAACGCGATATAGTCAGCATAATAACCAAGAATGACATACTCAGAGAGCTGGCAAGAAGAGCCAAGAAACTAGTAGCAGAGAAAGCCGTGAGAGAGGAAAAGGTAGAGGCGAAATAATTTTTCTAACCGGGAAATCCCAAAAACAATTTTATATCCCCTGAAACAATCATGGATACACTGGATACTGCGGCGGTCGTCTAGCCTGGACTAGGACGCCGGCCTGCCACGCCGGAGATCCCGGGTTCAAATCCCGGCCGCCGCACCATTTTCTCAACACATAAAATATATCACTTCCCCTCAGCGCCGAGTATCTTATTTATTGTCTTTGAAACCTTTAACGCATTACGGGTATTAAGAAGAAGGACACGTGTGTCTTCTATCAATCTCCTCGCTACATCTACTTTATGTCTTAACCCCGGAACAAGTGCATCGGGATAGTTGAGCTTGCGCAGCCATAAATAGATCGTTTCCATTGCTTCAACATACTCGCTCGCCTCCTCGATCTTCTCCTCGTTGAGAAGCATGATAACATGTCTGCGCAGCTCTCCCACTACATCTCCCAAGCCCTGAAGGTATGGGACATAATGTATGTTTAGTTCCTGATAGCTGGGCATTTTCTTCTCAACGATTAAACTATAGGATATTCTTGCCTCGGCATACTCTGAGACACTATTGTAAACTAGCCCGCTATAGTATAGGTCCGGGTGATCATGTAGTAGCTCTTTTAGTGTTGAAACAAGATGAGAAGCTGCCTCTATATTTCTACGTGCATCCTCGTATCTCCCTAGATGAAGCATTCTTACAGCCTCAGTGCTTAGACGCAGGATATCGCGCGTAATCCTAATGGTTTCTTCACGTACCTCGTCCTTCACAGATAAAACATTATCTATTTCTTCAATATCGTGCGACAACACCTTATCAATACCTTCCGTGAAAACCGAGCCCATAACAGACACCAACACATTACAATAGAGAAGACCACAAAAATATAAATCCCACCATAAGACTAGAACAGTAATGGGCGGTCCCGCGGTAGCTCAGCGGCAGAGCGCCCGGCTGTAGTGGGGAAGCCGAGCCCCCCACCCGCCAGACCGGCCCGTACATAATGGGCCTGGATGAAGGCGGGGCGGCGTGGCTCGCAGTCACCGGGTGGTCGGGGGTTCAAGTCCCCCCCGCGGGACCATATTTACTGGTTTAAGTCTTCCTTTCTCCATAACTGATTGACTAGCTATATAAACTTGGATACATATTCAACGTGAGGAAAATATAGCGAAGCCATAATATGGTATCGGAAACACCACGCATAGTTATATGATCAGTATTAGTAAGGAGGATTGAAAATCTTCAAGTAAGAATCTATAATAAAGGGTAATAAAAAGCGGTACAGCGCATCTTAGTCTATGAGTTGTTCTATGTAAATAAGTCATTAACGGATAATTGTGATCCGTAATTTATCCATTTTTCAATTGTTTAAAATCGTATGGATTCCAAATGTTTTACGTCGATTATTACCAACGTGTTTTAATAGCTGTCTAAGTGCTTATACGGGTTCTAGGTGATATGAGGGATGTGTTTTAACTAGTGGGTCGGAAACATCCGTTATTCATCCTAAGTATCTGAAACCCTACATGTCTAAGAGAACCCTTCTAAAGGACCTGGATAAGGATGGAGAAGCCGTTATAGTGGCTTGGCTAGTGAGAAAACAGGGCGATACCGTCCTCCTTAGAGATTCTAGCGGGTACAGGGAGTTCAGGATAAGAGGCGTTAAGAAGATACTTGAACTACCTGTTGAGTCTCTAGTTCTTATCAGAGGAAGAATTGAGGATGGAGTCCTCGTAGCCGAGGAGACAATACCTATAACACTGCCATATGAAGAGAGAAAATACGATTATACTAGCATCACACCTGATACAGATCCAGTCATAGCCGCGAGGTACTCGCCATGGGTTCTCCGCAGCAAATTGCTTCAATGTGTTGTAAAATTACAGCAACACATACTCGAATACACTAGGGAATTCCTATATCGCGAAGGATTCACAGAGCTATTGGCCCCGATGGCTAGTGTGGTTAGTGATCCTGGGCTAAGAGGAGCTAGGAAACTAAAAACGACGCTATACGGTATCGAGTATGAACTAACCAGTAGTGTGATAATGTATAAGCAATCATCTGCAGCAGTGTTTGAGAAGATATTCTATGTAGCAAGAAACATCAGAGAAGAGCCCCCAGAGAACATTAGTACAGGGAGACACCTGGTAGAGTTCACCCAGATAGATCTTGAGTGGGCTCTAGCCGGTGTTGACGATGTAATTGGGCTTGCTGAGAGAATGTTAAAGTACATATCGGAGAAATTAGCAGAGGAGAAAAGAGAGCTGTACGATGAACTAGGCGTAGAACCATATGTGTTCAAACCCCCGTTTCCGAGATTATCCTATGACGAGGCATTAGAGCTCGCTAGGAGGCTAGGATACAGTGTTGAATGGGGTAAGGAGCTAAGCCATGAAGCGGAGACAGCCGTGGCCATGGAGTATGACTCGCCAGTATGGATTACGAGCTTCCCCGTTGTAAGCCGCGGCTTCTACTACCTCCCGGACATAGATAGGCCTGAGTATAACAGGGATTTCAACCTGATACTGCCCAGAGGATATGGCGAAGTAATAGATGGTGGTGAGAGAGAGTATAGGTACGGAGAACTCGTTAAGAGAATAAAAGCTGTCGGCGAACCACTAGAGAAGTATGAGTGGTTCCTTGATCTAGCGAGAAAAGGAGGCATACCGCCCAGTGCTGGATGGGGGCTTGGACTGGAGCGTCTGACACGGTTCCTAGCGGGACTCAAGCATGTCGGGCTAGCAACGGCCTTTCCCAAATTACCGGGTATTGCGGGTACGCCATAAACAGCTATAGTGCGGCGAGGACATTATAGAGCATAACTGTTTCAATGACAATAGCGTTTTTTGAGTCTCAAAACCACATATCCTCTTGATCTACTCTTAGTCCTAACTATTACCTCGTCACCTAAATCCATGATGTCTAATCCCGACAGATACTGCTTTATCCTATTATAGCAACTCTTGTCTAGTACTATGACGTAATAACCCTCAGGATCACGTGGCCCTAATGAAGTCATCTCGCTTCACCCCTTTATACAGGAAAATATATGTTGGATGGCTAAGTATTATTATGTAAGACCTGGATTTGTGGTGAATATTATATGAAATGGAATGTTACTTGTAAGCCGTCCTATTCATTATTAAAAGTAGAGCTCGAACCAGGAGAGAACGTCACGGCCGAACCAGGTGCAATGGTCTATATGAAGGGCGACATAGAGATCAAGACAAGCAGTGGCGGTATACTGAAGGGAATAATGAGATCCATGCTAGGGGGAGAGAGTTTCTGGCTAAACACGTATCGGGCACGTTCACAGGCTGAGATATGGTTTGCGCCTAGCCTCCCAGGCGATATAGAGGCGCTCGAGATTAATGGTAAAGGCCTAATAATCCAGGATACAAGCTATCTAGCGCATCACGGCGACATATCTATAGGGACTGCATGGCGCGGTTTCCGTGGATTGCTCGCCGAGGGAGAGCTTTTCTGGCTGAAAGCCGAGGGAAGCGGACTCGTCTGGGTCACTAGCTATGGAGGTCTCGAGAAACTAGAGCTGAAATCCGGGGAAAGAGTAATTGTTGATAACTTCCACTTCGTAGCAATGGATGATGGTATGAAATGGAAGGTTAGGAAGTTCGGTGGCCTCAAATCATTCCTGTTCGGCGGCGAAGGACTCGTGATCGAGGTAGAGGGGCCTGGTAGACTAGTATTGCAGACAAGATCATTACCTCCATTCATAGGATTGATATCGAAGTATATCGGGAAGTAATGAGAGTGGGCCCGCGGGGATTTGAACCCCGGACCTCCGCCGTTCCCAGGCGAACCCGGCCTTGTAAGGGCGGCGTCCTAACCAGGCTAGACGACGGGCCCATAACCAGTATATTTCAGAGTACTGGATTACCAAATTAAATCTTTTCTTTGAGCCAAATATCAGGATAATGGTATGGGTGCCGCCCGACGGATCCCGTACTCACTGGTCCCCGGCTACACGGGGATCTCGTACGGGCGAGGGCTCCGCCGTACACCATTATTTTCTAGATATATAATCCTGATTTTAGGTTTTCTCGGGAGGAACAGTTCTCATTAAGAATTTTATTTTGAGAGAAAACCATCGGGGAGAGATGGTGGGCCCGGGGGGATTTGAACCCCCGACCTACGGGTCTCTCCCGGCTGTCCATTCTCCAGATCTATTTCATCCCCTAGTAGGGTCATAAGACCCGTAGAGATCTGGAGCCCGCCGCTCTGCCTGGCTGAGCTACGGGCCCACCAGGCTGTCATCCAGGAATTACGGTTAGTTTTCGGAGGTATAAAGGTTTTTGCTATGGTTATACCGGGCTGGATTAACTTTATCTTTCGGAACAAACGATAATGTATTATTGCCCCCGATGAAGAATGAACCCGGGTATAAAGCCCGTCTGAAGAAACAGCAATGTAGATAAGGCCCGCATGTGAGGGGGTTAGAACTTTTCTTTCCACAGCATGCGCATTTTTCTACGTTTCTCGAGGAATGTTTCACGCTCAATGTACCTGTATACTGTTCCATGTCTTCTTCCTTCTATTAGGAGCTCGATAGCGTTTTTCGCTATATTCGCGGATTCAAAATCACCGATGATCGCTACATAGTGTTTGTAGACCGATATATATGTGCCCGTCATTTCCTCTAATACGCGCCTGGCCTTTCCTCCTTCTCCTATTATTCTGCCTTTGATCCTCTGTAGGTGGTTGATTTTATCTCCAACATATTGTTTTAGATCAATTATTATGAGAACCTGGTCTTCGTCTAGCAGTCTGAATGCTCTCTCGGGGCTGAAGCCGTAAGCTATTGCTCTGACAACATCCCGTGCTTTCATGAGGTTTAAAGCCGTTGTGGATGGAGATGCTGGCTCTATTATTACTGATCCTGTCGTTGAGTCAACTGTTATCAAAGTATTTGTACGGCGCATAATCTCTTCTTTAACCTTGCCGTCCTGCCCAATGAGTACACCGACTCTGTCCGGAGGTACTTTCTCGTATAGCCTCGTCACACCAATAGTTAGTTTTCCCTTGTCTTCGTTAGGCATGGCTTTACCTCCTCCATGATCTCTTCAGGGCCAGGTGTATCTATACCTACTTCATCTCTGAAGAACCTAATAAGGTTCTTAATATCCCTGTATAAAAACTCCATGGAATTAGGGTGATCGAGTAAAACAGCTTGTCCCACATCGATAATAACTACGTCGAGATCAGGTGTAACCATAATATTGTATTCTGATAGATCGCTGTGGACAAGCCTGGCTTTACAGACGATCTTATATAGTTCTGTAAGGATCTTATCAAATATTTCTTCAAGAGCTTCTTTATCGAGTTCACTATATACTTCGGCTAGCAGCGGGTATCTCCTCCCTTTTTCACCCATAAACTCCATAACAAGTACATTGTTTAGAAAAGCAATTGGTCTAGGTACGCTTATCCCTGCCTCGTAGAGTCTTTTCATGTTTCTAAATTCTTTTCGTGTCCATGCATAGATTAGGGCACGTGTATTTCTAGGTTTAAATCCCTCGAAACGAGGATCGCCTATAATATATTTCAATATTCCTTTCTTGAACATAGCTGTTGATGTCAGATATATTTTTACTGCTAGAGGAGTGTTTTTAGGCCCGTATGCGAGATAGACACGTGCTTCTTTACCCGAGCTGATCACTCCTGCCATTCGCTTGATTATTCTGCGGCGCATTAAATTATATATGGTCATAACAGTTTTTGTATCAAATACTTCTTCAACCGTCTCGTACAGGTCCTTATCTTTTATCCTCTTTTCACGCCGGGGAAAAGGATAAAGATTGTCTTCATCTATGCTCATATGTACTCACTTAGTGCTTCGAGGAATTCCTGTGGCAACACGCCTTTTTCCAGCAGCTTCGCTACTTCGCCTCTACTATACTTATGTACTATTTCTCCCCTATCGGGAGAGAAGTCCCAGAGCCCTACTAGCACGATGTCTCCTTCGTTCATCCATACCCTTCTGCGCATTTTACCGGGTATTCTGACCTTTCTCTCAGCTCCGTCAAGACATTTAACGACCAGATAATCTCCTCCAAGCAACCTAATAACGCCACATATGACTGTACCTTCTCCTGGTAGTGGTGGTTCTTTGCTTGTTTCCTCTCTATATCTTCGCTTTTTCTTTTTCCTTCTACGGGGCATGTTTTCACCAATTAAACTATTCTTTAATCATATATACTTTATCCCTTACTCTTACTCTTTTCAAGCGATCTCCTGTTTTTACGTCACTAAGGTTTTTCGTTCTAGGGTATTCGTCGAGCTCTCCTGTTTCTTCGTTTAATAGGTAAATAGTTGATTTATCTTCTGCGACAACAAGGAATTCTTTATCGTAAACCATGTAGCCTGGCTTCTTTAGTCTTCCCTTCCAGTAGTCCTCATAGGTTACATGTATATTTGATCCGTCATCGAGCATGCTGATCTCAACCCCGTGGTGATCCCTAGATTTTATAACTCCAGGTCTACCCTTGTACTCTACTAGGTCTCCCTTGTTTAGATCAGGAAGCCGTACAGAAAGTGTTGTAATACCATCCCATGCTCCTTTATCAGGATTATATTTTGTAGGCTTGAATGATTCTACGACTTTCGCACCAGCATCTCTGCTTAAAAGCATTGATAATCGTTTAGCAGCGACCTGGCTAAGCAGTTTAACGTCAAGGCCTGTCTTCTTTTCTTTGATCTCGACTATCTCCGCAGCAACACCTGGGTCTCTAAGTACTCTTCCTATTATTTTCATATCATTCTCGTCGAGATGGCCCTTAGCGCTTCTGATCTGTACCAATGCCTTATGGGCTCCCCCGGCAACCGCAATGCATCGGGGGCATGGTGTTCTATTAATGTTTAATATAAGCTCAACCTCTGTTGACACTGGGTAGGTTTCGTCGAGGACTGCTGAAACACGTGCTTTAACCCCGTATTGTGTCTTGTTAACCTTATATAGGTCAGAGGCTATTTCGATGTCAATGAGATCTACTTTTTCACGGAGCTCTTTTTCAAGCTCTCTCAGAGCGATCCTCCTTATTATTTCTCTTATGGGAAGCGGGTCTCTCCATTCACCTTTGTAGAGCCATGAGCCGCAACGTGGACATATTACTATGTTAAGCACGGGGATCCTTGTGAACAATCCCTTACGTTTAACGAAGCACGATGGGCACATACCGTCGATTAGGGGCTCCTCATCCCCTAGTTTCTTGCCACATACAACACAGTATTTCTCAGGCATTTCCACCACCCAGCACGGCGAACTGGGCGTGTTTCACACCGTTGATCACTATTACGGCGTCAGGATGTATGAATCCATGCTGGATAGCTGCTTCGACTATATTATTGCCTATCAGATTAGCTATTGTTGCTTCAGACAGTATCCTTAGAGCTTTTTCCAAAGTAACGAGCTCGCCTTTATAGAATGCAGGGTCAACATAGAATTTTATATTATTATCTTTTAGAGTGGTGCCGAGTATCTCGGCATCGCAGATTGCTATTACTACTTCTCCTTCACTACTATATCTTTTAACGTACACCATAGGATTATTGCTCATTACTCCCAACTACCCCTAAGGGTTTTTGTTTTAAAATAGAGAATAAGCGTTTCGATATTTGCCGATGAACTCGCTAAAAGGATTTAGAAAGCCTGGAGAGACGTCTCAGCGCCACACGCTAGACACTTTAGTATGAATACTTTACCAGATCTTCTAAGCTCTGTAAATCTACTGCCACAGGTTGGACATAGCACATATTTCTTCACGAATATCTCTATTAGCTTGTTTATAACATGTGCTCCGAATTTTCCTTGTAGGACAAGTTGCTGTGATTCGTCCATGTATGCGGGTACAGCTAGCTCTTTAGCGAAGTATCGCTGCAGTATTTTCGGGTCTCGGTTGAGATAATCAGCTATCCAGCGGAAATTACGTATTACTGTCTTGCCTCCTACAATAATTATCTCTGCCTTAGGGATCTGGAAGGCTTCCTGAGACCTGGCTTTCGCTGGCAGCTTCGAATACGCTCTCTCTAATAGCTCGTCGTATGTGTAATCACTTACTCTCTTAACCACTACGACCACCTTATTAATGGTATTGGAACACATCTATTTATTTACTTATAGGTTACACTTGGGGACTATTATTGCTGAAGAATCATTGATAGATACGTTATAAAGGGAGTTATCAATCCCTTGAAAACAGGGATGGTCTGTGAAGGTATATATAGAGACGTACGGGTGTGCTCTGAACAGGGCTGATGAATCGATCATGAGGACCGTGCTTATCAGTAGAGGGCATCAGATAGTGTCTTCGCCTAGTGATGCTGACGTAGTGGTATTGAACACATGCACTGTTAGACTGGATACTGAGCTGAGAATGGCTAAGAGGATACGGCAACTGAGAAACATTTGTGTGTCCCAAGGCAAGAAACTTGTTGTAGCAGGATGTATGGCTCAGGCACAGCCTTATAAGGTCTCAAAACTAGCGCCTGAGGCCAGCCTCGTATCTCCCCAGAATAGTAGCAAGATATACCTGGCTGTCGAGAACAGCGAAAAAATCATTCTACTAGACGGGGAACGCGATAGAAGCTGCACGGGTTTATGGGTAGATAAGGGTATAGCGTATATTCCATTACAGGACGGATGCACTGGTAACTGTAGTTTCTGTATCGTTAAGAATGCGCGGAGAAGACTAGTCAGTTATCCTGTTGAAAAAATAATTGAGACCGTTAAGAAAGCTGTGGGTGGGGGCGCTGTAGAGGTAGAACTCACTGGTCAAGACACTGCATCATATGGTCTAGACCTATATGGTCGCCAAGTCCTTCCTGAGCTCCTCAGTGAAATCGATGATTTACCAGGTAATTTCATGGTTAGAATAGGCATGATGAATCCCGACACTTTGATGAACATATTGGATCAAATGATAGAGGTATTACAGAGGAGTAAGAGAATTTATCATTTCCTCCATCTCCCGCTTCAAAGCGGTAGTAATAAGGTGTTGAAGATTATGAGGAGAAGATACACTGTGGAACAATATGTTGAGATAGTCAGGGAGCTTAGGAGAAAAGTACCGGGGATCAGTATTGCGACTGATATCATTGTAGGGCATCCGGGAGAGGATGATGACGACTTCATTCAGACTATTGATGTTATAAAGAAGCTGGAATTCGAAAGAGTACATATGGCTGTATATAGTATAAGGCCTAATACTGCTTCGGCGAAACTACCACAGGTACCGACGAAGATTAAGAAGCAGAGAATGCTTAAGCTTCTCGAGGTCGTGGAAAACGTTGGATACAAGGTTCACGCGAGATATATCGGTACTCGTTTGGACGTATTCATAACTGAGAAATCGGATAGATGGATTGGGAGAACAAGGAACTATATCCCGGTAATAATTATGGATAATGATAGCTCGCTTGATTATGGTAGAAAAGCCCGGGTACTCGTTAGAAAAGCTACCTTTTATGATCTTAGAGGAGTACTTGTAGACTAGCAGAGCTAAGCTGTCGATTCAATAAATTCTATTTCCGGATTATACTTTATCAATGACTTGTTGATCTCATTAGCCAGCCTTACGAGATCAGATAGTCGAATAGGTGTTGATACCGGATAGGCACGTATTCTGGCAATAACTTCGCCTACACCGATCTTCTCTATCATTATTTTCTTCGAATCAATTCTGAATATACCTAGATCTATTTCTTCAATACTCTTAATGAGATCATCAACTACTTTCAACGGGTCTATTTCACCCGTGTTGAGCTTAATACGTAGCTGTACGGAGGGAACGTATTCTTTTATGATTGCGTTTACGAGAAGACTATTAGCGATGTATATGCGTTTGCCATAGATATCCTCGAGGGTGGAAACCATCGGTTCTACATCGATTATTCTACCATAAACGGGTGCTGCATGGCTTGGTAGGCGTATCTCGTAGCTTTTGCCCTTAATGTGTCTGAGCAGCTGGAGGTTGATATAGGCTACGAATTCTCTTATTTCGTAGAAGAATAATATGAAGCTCGACACGATAAAGATCGAAACAGCTATAACAACTATATCGGGTGGTACGAAGACGTTTAGGATTGTAACAAGTATTATGAATATCACTATCACATCTATGAATCTACTGATCGTGTTCTTTGTTGATGCTGAAACAATACCTCTGTTCATTAATGATGTGAGAAACCTTACAAGCAGTATTCTCATGAGGACTAGGATGATTACTACAAGTATTACAGACTGAAATTTAAACAATAGTTGTTCGGGAGATGGAAACGTAAATGTCCAGTTAAAATACACTTGTGTTCACCCTTTAAAGTATCTCTCCACGTCCTCTACTCTAGACAGTACTATTAATTGGTATCCGGGCCGTAGAACATCGTCTTCTATTGGTGGGCGTAGTGTTTTTCCGTCAAACAATAAGAGTATCTTAACGTCCTCCGGTAACTTTAGGTTTCTAAGTTCTGTCCCTATGACAGGATCTGTTTCGGCTAATGAAATCTGGTATATTTTGTAGTTACCTATTATGCTTATCAAGCGGGGCGATGAGATCGAGTCGAGGTAGCTGTTGAGTATAGACGCGATAAGGCTTGCCTGAGATATAGGTACGCCCAGCCCGAGTTCTTGGAGGAGGTTCGCGATCCTATGATCTGTTACTTTCGCGAGCCTATAGGGTACATTGTACAGCTTAGCGATCGCGAGAACGAACAAGTTTATCTCGTTTCTACCTGTAAGCGCTATTACCATGTCTATTTCATCCATTTGTATATCGCTTGCATAGAGAGTTACGTCTGTAGCGTCTTTCCCGATGACAAATATATCGTATTTGCTGGAGAGCTCGGCTCTCCTCTGGGGGTCTTTCTCGACGACATATACTTGATGCTTCTTTAGGTCTAGAAGACTCAATAATTCTTCCGCTACTCCTCCACCGCCAACAATGAGTATTCTCAAGGAAGCATCACTCCGTGCTAGGATCAGCGTTTCTTTACCTTAGTATTTTAATAACCTTGCGCCCAGATATAAGTCCTACTAGTAAGAACACCTGCGTGTATTCTACTCTACCGATAAGCATTAGGATCATTATTACAACTCGTACCAATAGCGGCGCGTTAGGCGCGACGACACCAGCACTTAAGCCTACACATCCTGCTGCCGATGTTGCTTCAAACAAAGCATTTATGAAACTATATCCTTCCGCTGTGATAAGTAGTGCTCCGACAAATATGGCTGCCATATGCACTATTGTGAATAGTAATGCTTGGCTTATCTCTTGTTCAGAGATAGCGTTTCCATCTATCTTAATCGTCTTCTTGATCTTATCGCCCACGATAGTGTTTATTGAGGAGTACTTGAACGCTTTAACGAGAACCAGTAGCCTGAAGCTCTTTATACCGCCAGCAGTAGAGAAAATCATTCCTCCTATAAACATCGATAGTATAAGTATTAACTTGGTCGTTGTGGAGAGCCCGGCTATTGTCCCTATGTTGAAGCCTGTAGTAGTCATTGCTGAGACCAGGTTGAACGAGCCGGCTACGAGGGAATATGTCAGTGGTTTGTGATCGACGAGTACATAGCTTAGATCTGTTGCTGCGACAAGTATTAGCATCGAGTAGACATAAGTTCTGAATTCTTCACTTCTCCAAACGCTTCGTAGTTCTCCTCTAAGCATTTTATCTAATAATACAAAGTTCATACCACCTAGAAACATCAAGGCCATTACAGGTATATAGGTTAGCGGTGCTCTGTTGAATATGACCTGGTAGCCTTGATCATAGGTAGACATTCCACCCGTAGCAACCGTTGTTAATACATGGTTGAATGCTTCATAGAAATTCATACCAGTATATACGTATGCTATTATCCCGCCGATTGTTAGGATCAGATATATTCTTATGAGCCTCTGTGCGGTACGGTAAAAAGTCGCTTCAATCTTCAAAGGTCTCTCAACACCATAAGCGGCGGCTCCTACTCTGTAGAAATAGGGGAATAAAACCATCGCAAAGACAACTACGCCGAGCTCGCCGCTCCACTGCATTATGCTACGCCAAGTCACTATGGAGGGCTTCATATGGTCTAGTCCGGTAAGAACCGTGAATCCTGTACCGGTAAACCCCGATATGGACTCAAACCAGGCGTTGACAAAGCTGATCTTGAGACATATCATTAGCGGTATCGCTGCCTCAAGCGATATTAACGGCCAAGCTATAGACGTCGCTATCAAGCCCTCGAGTAGCGAAAGAGGTTTTGCCTCGATTTTTTGGAGAAGATACCCTATAAGGATAAGGATCATGGAAGCGATAAAGAAAGGCCACGTAATAGGCTTTAACGTTATCATATCAATTATTGGTACGCTTAACATTAATAATCCAAGCACTATCTCCAGGGCGCCGATAATCTTCAGTATGCTGCTCCAATTAATCAACTTCAAAGCACCATATAGTTGGAGATCTCCTCTAGCCCTATGATAGATAGCCCATATACGATGATAAAATAAGCTGGTTACTGAAATAAAATATTCTCCAATCGCATTATACAGTCAAACCTATACAGTTTTAGTAATTATTTCTTTACAAACTTAGCAATAATGAAATACATAACACATTATGTTTATTCATGATCGGAAAAACATGATCAAAAACTAAAACAGAATTAATGGATGCGGGCCCGCGGGGATTCGAACCCCGGGTCTCCGGCTTAGAAGGCCGGCGCCCTATCCTGGCTAGGCTACGGGCCCAGGTTTCTGCGCCTATTCTTCATCTTAGGAAATATTTTTCGGGGGATATAGGCTTTATGGGGTTTGACGGCACTGGTTTTTGATTAGCTCTATTATTTTGGCGATGTGTTTTTCGGGATTCTCTATTCTTATTGTTACGTGGTCTCTCTTACCACCGCCTTTTGCACCGTGTTTTCTTAGTTCTGATACTACTCTGGTCAGGTCTATCCCCTTTGTTTTACAGTTTTCTGGATGTGTTGCTATTTCTACAAGTTTTTCATCGTAGCTTATAACGATGTATTTCTTATCTAGTGCGTACATCTCTATTATTTCGCGGAATAATTGCTTGTCTTTGATGTTTTGCTCCAATACTACTGCGTAGGTGCCACAGACAGGTGTTAGGTTGTTTTCTAGTTCTTTTATTATGAGTTTTTTGACCAGGTTTCTGTATTCTGATATTAGTTTGCGCTGTTCTGATAGCTCTACTGCTTTTTTCTGTGCTGAAACCACAGGGTTACCCGGGTCTAGGCCTAGGGCTTCTGCTATCTTTCTAATATTGGATTCGAGCTCGTTGATATAGGGTGGTAGTTTTGTACTGGCTATGTATTCTAAACGGTAGACTCCATCCTGGATTTTCTCTGTATTTATAATCTTTATTGCACCGACCTCGGATGTATTGGCGACATGTGTGCCGAAACAGGCCTCTGCATCATACCCTGGTATCTCGACTATCCTTATTATGGGCTGGATCACGGCGCCTCCTTCATAGATTTTCAAGCCGTATTTTTTCTCTGCCTCAAATTTCGGCAGATAATGTATTTTTAGATCGATATGTTCCTGTATAATCTTATTAGCGATCTCCTCGATCCTACGTATCTCATCCACGGAGATCTGTTTGTAGTGTGTTATGTCTAGCCTGGCCTTTTCAATCGTTTTCTCAGCACCTGCCTGCCATACATGTTCACCGAGAACCCTGCGGGCAGCTGATAATATTATGTGTGTTGCAGTATGGTGTTTCATCAACGTATACCGTCTATCCCAATCAATATATGCTCTAACTTCTTTCCCCTCATTCTCCGAAGAAATATTCTTATCTAGTTTATGCACTACTGTGCCTCCGACTTTGTAGACTGCCTCTACACTATACTCTTCTCCCTCAATACTGATTACGCCTCTATCATAGTCTTGTCCTCCTCCACGAGGATAGAAGGCTGTCTGGTCCAGTACAACATAGTTATCTTTAATACCGAGTATACGTGCTGTGAACTCTCTCATGTATGGATCTTCGTGGAAGAGAAGACGTGTTTCCGGGAACGTTCTAGCCCATTCAGCTATTTCGCCCGGTACCTCTATTCTCTTCTCTTTCATTAAGGCTCTAGAACCGCCATGCCTGGATGCAACTATGCTGTAGAAATTAGGTGGAACATCTAGTTTAACACCGAGCCTTGATGCGTAAGAAGCAACTATTTCGGGCGGTATGCCGTGTGAATCATAGATCTCTATAAGTGTGTCTAAGTCGAGCTTCTTCTTTTTCTTCAGCATTTTTCTAACTATACGGAAGCCCCTGTCAATAACATCTAGGAATCTCTTTGTTTCGACACGTAATACGTCGGAGATGTAATCAGCCCTCTCCGCGAACTTTGAGTATACATATTTATCCTTCCAGTAATCTGCTTGCTCTTCAAATAATTTTATAAATACTTCTTCAAGCCTCGAGGGCTCAACTCCTAACTGTAATAGTGTTTTCAGAGCTCTTCTGATCACCAGACGGGCAAGGTATCCTTCGCCGACGTTTGATGGTACTATATAGTCTGATAGCATTAGGGAAATTGTACGCATATGATCGAGTAGAGTGTAGAGTCTTATAGCGTTGACTAGCTGATCATAGTATTCGCCCATACCCAGGTTTTCCACTTCATGTTTCAACATATCGAGACCTTCGATTTCTTTATCGCTCAACGAGTAAGCTATCTTCTTCAAGACATCGTATGGCGGTTCTTCTATACTGAGTATATTCTTGTACCGATCTATCAGGACGCCATAAATAGTATGATAAGATGTTGGTAAGCGCTGAGTGAACCAAGCTATTCTCTCGATACCATATCCTGTATCGACAACCGTTATGGGCATTAGCTCCCGTTTACCATCCATTATACGGTATTTCATGAATACAAGCGTTGCTACCTCGAGACCATCAACGACTACCTCGTATGCTGGCCCGGCGTTCCCTCCTCCTTCCCACCATGACTCCTTGAAGACAAGGTCATCCGGATCTATACCGATCTCCCTAGTGAAGAACTCATAGGCATAATTGAGTGTTTCATCCACCCAGTAAACATGCTTGTCTTTCTTATTGAAAGCGTGGTGCCCGCCCATTTCGAAACTTGTTAGATGCCGCCCAAAAGTTAGTCCCACGTTATCTATATCTTCGAGTCTTATACATGGCTGAACTATCACTAGCGGATTTGATGGTGGATCAACTATTCCTTCAGTAACTGCAGGCTGAAAGACTACTATAGATGCTATGGTTAAGTAGAGATCATTACGCCAGCGCGCGAGAACAGGGTATGGATCAATATATCCGTGATTATTCCTTACGAAGTAATCAATAAACTTCTTCCGAGCATCCTCGAGAGTCAGATAGTTTACTCGTGGATAATCTTTCATGAGGAAATCATATTTGCTGCATGGCCTGTCCGGACAGGTTTCTCTAGGTATGCGGCTCCAGAATCTCGCACCACAAACTCTACACTTATATGGTTTATAACCATGTTCTTGCAGGAACTTATTCTGAAACTCAGGCTCAGTACTCATGATTAACACCATCAATAATTATACCGTATATAATCCTCCCTCCACAAACACCGTTAGTCAATTCGACTGAAAATATTATCTTGGGTCTTGGAGCTAATTATATCTACTCACAGCCATCCCTGTTGATTAGCCGAGAATAGATTTCTTTTGTAATAAAAACTATGCATTGTAGCTGATATGCATCCTGGTGGTTGGAGGCATTTAGTGACTGCTTGTTTTAGCCGAAGAGGGCGCCTAGACCCTCAGCAAGCTCTTCTTCACTAACAGCCTCTTTCTCTTCCTCCTCAGCAGCCTCCTCTTCCTCCTTCTTCTCCTCAGCAGGCTGCGCAGGAGCAGCTGCTGGAACTGCTGCGACAGGCGCTGCAAGTGCTTGTTCGAGAACCTTTGCTATGTCGATGTTCTTTATTGCTGCTACTAGTGATTTTACCTTTACTTCGTCAACCTCTACTCCGGCTGCCTCGAGCACTTTCTTGAGGTTTTCCTCGTTTATCTCCTTACCTGCTTTATAGAGTAGTAGAGATGCATAGATGTACTCGATCGCTCCTCACCCCATCCTTTATCTATCCAGCCTTTTATTCAAGCATACAAGTAACATGGGTTTAGGAGTTTTAAATCCTTTCCTTTTCCTATTTTGGGAAAAACGTTTAGCCGAAGAGGGCGCCTAGACCCTCAGCAAGCTCTTCTTCACTAACAGCCTCTTTCTCTTCCTCCTCAGCAGCCTCCTCTTCCTCCTTCTTCTCCTCAGCAGGCTGCGCAGGAGCAGCTGTCATTGCTGGGACTTCTAGCCCTAGATCGGGCGCATACTTTGATATCTCTGCTGCTAAGGCATATGCCTTCATCAACGCTGTTCTGAACACGTATTCCGCTGTATCTGGAGTTACAAATCCTGCTTCTGCAGCCAGTGCTAGTGCGTGTCTGTAGGCTTTTGTTACGGATAACTCTATGATCTCTGGTACAGGCCATACTATCTCTGATCCTAGTTTCAAGGCGTCCAGATGAGCGTTCATGAACATGTTCTCGTATTCTCCTAGATCAAGGACTAGCTGGTCGCCTGGTATGAGTACTCCAGTATCATATGCTATCTTTACCTTCAGCTTAACTTCTTTAAGAGCTATTCCGAGCCTTTGTAGAATGCTTGCAAGCTCCTCCGATATGACATCTCCAGGCTTAGCAACTTTGGTATCTTTTGTTATCCATATAGTGTTGCCCTGGATCTTCACAGGGATCTTGAGCTTGCTGAACGTGCTAAGTATAGGGCCTGGAGATAATCCTGTGTTTCCTTCAGGAACTATTATTTCTTGATCAGCTACTTCGCCGGGCTTATAGAATGTCTTCGCCTTATACTTTTCAAAGAGTAGCGCTAGTTCAAAGGCATTGAGATTACTAAATACTAGGAGGTTCTGGCCGGTGAGTAGTTCTTCAAATTTCGATACATCTAGGCCTGCTTTCTTTAGAGCTCTAAGTATTAGTTTGTTCTTGGACACTCTAAATACAGCTACCTTGGCGAGCTTCTTCCTCAGTTTCTGGAGATGATTTGTAGGGAATCCCTGAATATCTGCTATTAGGAATACTGGGTACTGTTTGAACAATGATGCCAGATACTCTACCTCTCTTATCTTCCACTCGGGTATCCTCTTAGCTCTAGGTACAGCTGTTGCTGACACTGCTTGCTCACCCTACTACCTCTACTGGTGGACCCATAGTTGTTTTTACAACTATTTTGGCTATATTATTTGCACCGTTAGGTAACTTGGTCTCCAGCAGTGATAGTATTGTCTGCGCGTTCTCAACGAGATCATCAATATTCATGTCCTCTGTCCCTATACGTGTCATTAGCTGTGGCTGATCCTTATTTCTGAGAAGCACTGCCGACTTGTATCTTTTTATCAATACTGAAATATCAGCCGCTGGCGGGACCGGGACAGGTATCTTTCCTCTCGGGCCTAGAGCAGGGCCCAGCTTTCTGCCCGCCATCGCCATTAGATCTGTTCTAACAAGCACCCAATCACACTGCTGGGCGATCTTCTTAGCGCCCTTCTTATCCAATGCTTCGAGCTCAGGCTTAGTTATGACTCTTGCCGCTCCCGATTCCTTTGCTTTCTCAGCCATAGCACCATCTGCCACGACACATATTACCTTGTCTTTACCAAGACCCTTGGGAAGAACAACTATCTCACGTATTCTTCCTTCCGGCGAACGCGGATCAATATCTTTCAATACTATTATCAGCTCTACGCTCTGCTTAAAGTTCCGGGGCTTACTATATCTTATTGCTTTTTCAATAGATTCTTTCAGTTTCTCTTTTGATGGAAGGGGCATTATTCTTACACCTCTTCTTCAGTCTCTTTCTCCCATTCGGGCTCATACTTGGCTAGCACTGCGTCGTATATGCCTTCATCTATTTCTTTCTGTACTATTTTCGGATCCTTACCATTGACTGTAATACCTATACTTCTAGCGGAGCCTAATATTGTTTTAACGGCTGCTTTGAGCGTTTTAGCAGTTAGTTGCTCCTTCTTCATTAATGCGATCTCAATGATCTTCTCTATCGGTAGATCACCTATTTTCTGGTGCGCCGGATCACCTGAAGGGTTCTTGGCTCCTACAGCCTTTAGGAGTAGTGCTGTCGTTGTCGGAATTCCTACTTTTATCTCAAACTTCTTCGTCGCTGTATCAACTATTATCTCTACTGGAACCGTTAGGCCCTCGAATTGCTTTGTTGCCTCATTAATAGCCTTCACTACTTCCATAACATTTACCTTTAAAGGCGAGAGCGTAGGCCCAAGTGGTGGACCCGGGTTCGCCTTACCTCCCTCAACCATTACTTTTATTACTTTTTTACCCATTTTTACCCACCACCTTTCTTCACGGGCTTAACATAATCACCCGGCACGGTTATAGGGACATTGAAAGCAGCCTCTAAGATACTAAGCATTACCATATTCTTATTTCTATCTACGCTCACAACCTGTGCCTTCATACCCCTGAACGGACCACGAATAATCTCTACTATATCTCCCTCATTAACCATCTCGATAACAGGTTTCGGCTTCACGAGCCTCTCTATTTCTTCAGGCTTAACCTTTACGAGCTGTCCACGCTTAACATACTTAACATCAGTTATCAATGGGTAAACAGAGCCTAGATTAGGAGCTTCCACGAACACGTACCCCTTTATACCAGGAGGTACAACTATGGCTCTCGCATCAATACCTCTTTCTTCCCTAAGTACACGTGCTCTATTCTCAATTATTAATGCGACATCCAGTTCTCTCCCAGCCGTCGTTCTAACCGCGAAAAACTGTGATGGCCGCTGCGGCAATAAGATCAACCTCCATAGAGCTGTGGGAACAGGAACGTCAGGAATATCAGTCTGATAACGAAAGCTATTGCTCCTACAAGCGTTAATCCTAGAAGACTTATCTTAAGACTTGTTAGATACTCTTCTCGTGTAGGTTTTGTGGCAAGCCGAATTATATGGCGCCACGAATCAATCAGTTCTCTAAAACCCATTACTGATCCGCTCCATCTTAATATATATTTGGTAATATCTTATTTACAAATTCATCAATACTGAAAGGCTTTAAATCTTTATATTCCTGGCCCACACCGATCATTATTATCGGTTTCTTAATAGCATATACAATACTTAGCGGGACCCCGCCCTGCTCATAAGCATCGACCTTAGTTACAATAACGCCGTCAACACCAATATATTCGTCAAAGAACTTCGCCTGCTCAATAGCGTCATTACCTGTGAGTGCATCGACAACTAAGATCTTACGGTGAGGCTTAGATACTCGGACGAGTTTCTTTAATTCATTAACCAGATCTATATCTGTATGCATACGCCCAGCTGTATCAATCAATATGACATCATAACCCCTGTTCTCAGCATATCGGATAGCGTCAAAAGTGATAGCTGCGGGATCAGCGCCATACTTTCCCATAAAGACGGGTATCCCTGTTCTTTGACCGTGAAGTTTTAACTGCTCTTGTGCTCCAGCACGGAAGGTATCCGCTGCAACCATTAATGGTTTAAATCCTCTATCCCTAAAGGCAACCGCGAGTTTCGCTATAGTAGTTGTTTTTCCTACTCCATTAACACCTAGGAACACAAGTTTATACGGCTTATAGTTTTTGGCTTCATCGAATAAATCCAGGCTTCCGGCTTCATTGAACATGCTTATTATTAATTCTTTGAGCTTTCTTACAAGCTGCTCTTTATTTCTTATATTGCCTTTCTCTATCTCCTCACGCAATGAATCAATAATGTATTCAGCACATTCAAAAGCTACGTCACTTTCTATTAAACTAAACTTAAAATCTTCAAGTAGATCATCTAGTTTTTCCCTAGCGCCTAGAAGGCTTGAGGCTTTCTCAATAAATTTTGAAAATGCTTTCTTTATTTTGTTAAACAATTGAAATACACCGGTTCAGATCTTTATTTCTGCTGTGCCTTACCTGCTTGTTGGGCTTGTGCATATATTGATGCTAGTATTTGCTGGATATAGTTATACTCTGTTAGAGCTGATGCTAGTTGTCTCTGGAGACTATCTAGAACTCTCCTAGTATCAGCAATCCTCTTATTGAGCAGTTTTACGGCGTTATCCTTGTTTGTTCTAATATAGTAGTTGCCACCGATATTTACCAGGAGCTTCTCGTTCCAATCATCCACTATCTTTGCGGGCAGGAATACCGTGTTCATTCTATCGAGCATTATGTATGAGTCGGAAGAACCTTCAGGGAGATCATCTATTGTTGTTAGAGATAACTGTAGTTCTGTTAGTTGAGCGGATAGATCCTGTACTTGCGCCTGGAGTACACCTATATATTCACGTAGCTCGTTAGCCCTGATCATTAGTTCTGTTAAAGATATCTTCCTACGTTCTTCTCTAGGTTGTTTACTCATATTTCAAACCCCTTAATCATAGCAAGTGATGCTATTCTTCTATCCCTTACCTCGTCCAGCGTGATCTCCTTGATACTTGTAATTCTGATGTGTTTTCTCCTAAGCTTATGATTACTACCTAGCACCGAGTATACGTACTCCAATGCCTGCTCCTTAGTCAATGCACGTACTTCTTTAGTGAATTTTTGCCATGTCGGGAACTTATCATGGCTTATCAGCATATAACCTTCAACCCTATATATTTTGACCTCACTCATTCCTAACACCTTCGAAGCCTCTCTTGATACGTAATATTTCAGGGCCTGTTGTCGCTTCTCCAACTATAATGCCATAATTATTAGCTACTAGACCACTCTTTATAAAAGGTATTCCTGCATTTACAGTGCTTCTCTCGAGGCCTATGCCTAGTATATCTTCTAGTTCACTTATTTCCTCATCACTAACATCAGGATGTATTACTCCACCACTATCATTTACTACTGCGAGGCTCCCAGGGATGGGTAGCCCCATAATGTTTTTCTTGACTATCTCTATGCCTAAAGTATCAGATATTTTTTCAAGCTCTGAATCTTCTAACTCTTCACCAGCGATCCCGATCTTATTATTAACTAATAATATGTTGCCCAGTGCAGTGTATCTCGAGCCAGTGAGATACATGTTCAGATCATATTTTTTCAGAAGCTTTGACAACAAATCTATTTCTTCATAAGCTGTATTTCTTGGTAGGATAATACCATTATTATTGCCGACAACAAGTATTCCATGAAGTATTGTCCCGGCGATGGTCGTTCTAATAACGTCAACATTAAGAGCTTCACGAATTATTTTCTCTTCATCACTGGTAATTGTTGGAGGCACTAATGCTATCTTGTCATTAGCGTATATGAATACACCGACGTTGACGTTTCCCATTAGTCCGAGTTTGTATATCTCCATAATTCATTCCCACGTACTCTTGGTTTTTAATGCATGAATGAATATTGCATAAAAGAGATTATAGTAGTATCTATTATTTCAAACAAAATGATTAATGACATATAATAAACATGCTACGCCTACTAATGATTTACTCCAAGCAACACTTATTTCTCTCTAGTCGTTACCGAAACCTTTTGTTTACGAACTAACAGTACCTTAGCGATTTTTTCTTCTTTATCAAACCTTATCTCTACGACAACACGTCTCGGTGGTTTTTCTCTGCTGAACTGCCAGACATAGTTGTTTACTTCATTAGATATCACTATTTTTTCAGCG
>Ga0256835_1000427_pt1 | contig 31926 bp, 27 predicted proteins | sample PIR30metaG_FD_185972 | JGI IMG/M metagenome (GOLD analysis project Ga0256835, IMG submission 185972) | Hydrothermal vent microbial communities from East Pacific Rise, Pacific Ocean - PIR-30 | ecosystem: Environmental > Aquatic > Marine > Hydrothermal vents | place: Pacific Ocean: East Pacific...
TACAAAAAACGGCCAATCTGACATGGCAACTATCTTTTTCGGAAAATACCAAAATTTTGTATCAAGGGCCTTGACTGGCACGGGCCTGATAGGCTGTTTGCTGTTTTTTTTCTGCTCTTGCACGCCTGCAGACATTCACAGAGGATCCAGCTGCAAAAGATGCCATCACAACGTTACCCTGGATGCTCCACATGACATTAGGTGTACTGACTGCCACAAAGGAAACAACCAGGCCCTATTTAAGGAAAAGGCCCACGAAGGACTGGTCAAAGATCCAGCATCCCCAGACAACGCAAAGGACTTTTGCGGGCAGTGTCACCCGTCTCAAGTAAAAAATGTAACGAATTCTATTCATTATACTCTTAAAAATGAAATATCTTTATTATGGGGAGCCTTTTTCCCTTCCCAACAATCACCATCCATTAAAGAGATCACAGGGATTTCAAAACCTACCAGCCCCGGTCAACTACTGGAGGATCTACTGGCAAGACGATGTCTCAGATGCCACGTCTATTATGAAGGAGACAACTATAAAGGTACAAGGCGTGGAAAGGGATGTGCAGCCTGTCATATGCCTGTTAAGAGTAAAAGGCGCCATTACTTCAGGGCACCCTCAATGGAAAACTGTCTTTCTTGTCACTATGCAAATTTTGTCGGCTGGGACTATGCTGGACGATTTGAAAAGGATTATCCGGAAGACTTCAGGGCACCTCTTCAAAAAGGCAAGCCCGTCAAACGGCCCTATGGGGTGGAATGGATTCGGATGACTCCAGACGTTCATTTTATGGCTGGTATGACCTGTGTGGATTGTCATAAAAGGAATTTGTTTCATCCAGGGAAAAAGGAACCATCAATATCCTGCAGGGATTGCCATAGTAACCTGACAGCAATTTCTGGGCATATAGAAGATTCCGATTCGAAATGTAAGGTAGACTGTCAGACATGTCACGCCCTCTGGTCGGTATGGGATCAGGGACGATGGCTTATGCGTCAGGATGCCCCTGACCTTGAAGAATGGCAGTTCCTGGCAGTACAGGGAAGCAGCGAGGTCGAACAGGCGGTATCTAGGTATGCAGACGCACTGGATGCATCTTTTTTCAAACCCGTTATGTCTGACAAGATTCATGGCCAGGACTTTATTGGAATGTGGTTTGCCGGCTTTGAAAAAAGAAGATGGGCACCTGTTATCCTTGGCAAGAATCAAAAGGGAACACTCTCTGTAATGAGACCCTTGCTGGATTTGACATTAAGTTATGTGGACAAAAGCGGTGAAACGGTTTTGGAAAACATCAGGGCCAGGAGTAAAAACCCTTTTGATTTAATCTATCCCGAATGGCTTGTTACAGACAAGTCCTTGAAGGCAAAGGCCCCTCTTTGTTTACCCTATCACCCACATACCATCTCCAGGGCCGATGCTATCCGAAGCATATTTGTTAAAAAATATCTAGATCAGTGCTCCAGGGAGGCTATCAATCAGAAAATACATTGAGAAGTACGCTGTTTAAAATCTCAAGCTTGTATGGTTTAGGGAGTGATGCACAAAAACCGTAGCGTTTGTAATTTGTTATGGTGTCATCCTTTGAGTAGCCGCTTGATACAATAACCTTTGCCCTGGGATCTAATTCAAGAAGCCTGGTAAGGGCCTCCTTACCACCCATACCTCCCGGAATGGTCAAATCCATGATCACTGCATCAAAAGGTCTTCCATTCTCTAAAGCCTGCCTGTATTTGGCAAGGGCCTCTTTACCATCCGTGGCGGTTTCTGTTTCGTGTCCTAGATATCTTAGGCTCTCTGTAAGAAGCTGAAGCACATTGGGATCATCATCCATAATCAGGATGCTTTTACCTCTTGAAGTATCTACAGACAGGTCATCATCTTCTTCCTGAATTGTCATGGGTTTCTGGAGAGCCGGCAGATACACACTAAAACTAGATCCCTTCCCTACAACAGAGTCAACTGTAATAAAGCCTCCGTGCTTTCTTATTATAGAAAAACATACGGCAAGACCAAGACCGCTTCCCTGTTCCTTGGTTGTAAAATAGGGATCAAAGATCTTTGGTAGCAGTTCAGCTGGGATACCCTTGCCGCAATCTTGTACCGTAATTACAACATAATCACCTGGCGGTACCACCCCGCTGGAATCCTTTTGGACCCTCATGTTCCGTGCTTCTATTTTAATGATACCTCCTTCGGGCATGGCCTGATCTGCATTTAGAATTAAATTGTGGAGCACCTGGCTGATCTGTCCAGGATCCACTTCCACCAACCAGAGATCCTTGTCAAAGTCAAAGCGGCAGGCCACATTGGAACCCTTTAAGGCAAACTCTGCAGTCTCCAGTATGATCCGCTTTAAAGAAGACGGCCTTTTCACAGGAGAACCACCTTTGGCAAAGGTTAACAGTTGCTGTGTCAAATTCTGGGCCCGAATACTTGCCTTCTCAGAGGCCTCCAGTCTCTTATAGAGATTGCTAGAAGGGTCTGCCTCCATCTTGGCCAAGGAAATGTTTCCAAGGATAGCGGTTAATAGGTTGTTAAAATCATGGGCAATACCTCCAGCCACTACCCCAAGGGATTCGAGCTTTTCAATTTTGGAAAGCTCTTCCGACGCGAGTTTCTGTTCGGTTATATCCAAATTGCTGCCGCGTATTCCAAGAAAGCTCCCTGATGAATCAAAAATCTTGTTGCAGTTATGGCTTATCCACCTGATCCTTCCGTCCTTGGTAATGATCCGAAACTCCATATTTTTGTGGGGTTTGTTACCTACCACAGAATCAAGATGCTGCTCAAAGATCGGCCTGTCATCATCATGTATTATCTTGGTAAGGAGTTTCGGATCCTTTTGAAATTCCTCAGGTGAATATCCTGTTATCTCCAAACACTTCATTGAATTGTACTTAAAAGAACCTGCCTCATCCAACCAGTAAGCCCAGTCTGCTGCATACTCTATAACCGTTCTAAATAGTTCATCCCTTTTAAGTATTTCCGAGTTCTTCTCCTTGATGGTCTCCAGCATCTTCTTGACACTTTCTACAATATCATGGAGTTCCTTATTATAGGTCTTGACCGGACACTGATCTGCCTGGAGCTCTGGATTCATTGGATCCTGCTTGAGAAGCCAAGAGGAAAGTTTTTTAAGAGGTTCTGAGATTCCGTAGGCAATTATAAAGTCTACAAAAAATACGATTGCCATAAATATGGCAAATATGGTCATGACAATAGGCCACATATGGTACCAAAGATAGGGAATGATCTCTTTCTCTGGAATGGCTGCATAAAAATACCAGGATTTTGGTCTGCTAAATCCCTTTTTCATGCACCAGTAGCGGGCATGGTCATAAGACATGGTATAAAAGCCATATGAATCTGGGCCATTACAGTCTTCCATACGACTTAAAAGATTTTCCCTCGTCCTTACCAGGGTCATATTGGGATGATAAACCACCGTTCCTTCCTTGCTCAGAATAAAAATCTGGGAACCGTCTATGGACGGGCGCGGTATATCCTTCAGCCGTCTGGTAAGCTCTTCAATATCCTTGTCTATGAGGAGAAGACCTTTTTTAAGAGGATAACAAACGGTTATTACCGAACGGGAAGTAAAAAAAGACTGATGCACTCCAGAAACAAGTTGTTTAGCTTTGATAAAGCCCAGATTTGAAAAATCAAGCCCTATAAACTGCTTGTCTTTTGGATCACTCACATAGGCGACCCTATATCTTTCATCAAGAATGGAAAAATGCTGACCCGGATCTGCCTTTCGAAGATTATCCCCAATCCATTTTATGTAATTTTGGGGTGCCTGTTCTAATGCCTGCTTTTTAAGATAGGAGATCAATCCCTGATCATTAAAAAAAAATTTTTCTACCTCCATCTTGGCCGCATCATAAATTCTGGAAATTTCTATGGCAGCCTGCCTTTTCAACAGGCCGATTTCTGAATCTATGGTTACAAACAACACGGCAAGGCATGAAAACACACCGATAATCCAGGTATATTTGGAAATCTTTTTTGATATGGACGGAAGATCACTCATAAAATCCGCCTGTTCACTACAAATTTTCCTTTTTGAGCCTCTATTTCATAAATGGGTCTTATTATGTCACCAAACTGGTCAAACCTTATCGTATCAGAAAGTATTTTATAGCATCCTGAAAGCAGCTTTTCTTTTATGCAAGCTGGTTCGCTGGCTTGACTATTGCAGCGTTTCATTGCGTCCCCAACTATCATAGCCAGCTCGTATCCCCTGGCTGTACATGTAGTGGCGTTTCTTTGAAAATATTTTTTCATAGTGGGATTTATTTTTTGATACGCTTCGGTGGCAATTGGCGGGACAAAGGTCAGCACCCTTAGACCATCAACGCAGTTACCTCCATAGGAAAACAGCTCCTGCCCCTGGGCCCAGGTGGTGGCAAAAACGGTCCTGTTGTAACCAAAAGATCTCAATTTTTGTAAAGCTATGGCCGTATCCTTGGGATTTGTTATTAAAATAATCAATTGAGGCGAATTGTACAAAAGGCCCTTTATGGTCTTATTCCAATCCACATATCCTTTTGTATCAATTAGGAATTCATATACCTGCCCTTGAAAAAAACGTTTTATCTGATTGGTTAAATCCTTTGCAAAACCCTTGTTAGACATATCCACCAGCAAAGAGACAGAATGTACGGCTCTGCGTTTCAGCAACTGTGCCCAAGCCCTTCCAATCAAGGCATTGTCTACACTGGTCCTGAAAAAATAGTCGTCCTTTCCCGACAGGACCGTACTGCTGGAACAACTTGTGATAAGTATCTTGCCATTTTTAACGACTATGGGATATGCAATAATAGTATTTTGGGATGTATTGTGGCCAATGATGACCGGGCAGCCTGCTCTCAAGAGTTTCTTGTCTGCCCTGATAACGCCCTCTTTTGAATTTTGATCATCTTCTACAATAACTTTTATGGGTCTGCCGTTGATACCACCAGCCTGATTCAGTTCCTTTACAGCCACTATGATCCCCTCTTTAACCGCCTGCCCGCTGGCGGCTCCACGGCCACTGAGATTAAGGGCAACACCTAGCAAAATTGGCCGTGAAGAGTCCCTAGCAACAAAAAAGACCACTGTAGCAACGATGAACAGTACCGAAAAAGTTATACATAAGGCTTTTTTATGGCTAATATTGTCATGCATTTCGCTGAACTTTTAACTCGTGTAATTTGAGTTGGTCTATCTAAAGAACAACCTTATCTAAAACAGTCGTTGTACAAGCTTGAAATGTCCCTTAACCATTTTAAGCGAAAATATAGGCCTTTGAACATCTCCAAAACGATCAAATCGCACCCTGCCAAGCAGAAAGTTATAATTTCCACTAATGAGCTTATCTTTTATACAAACTGGGTTGTCTGCCTTATTTCCACACCTGTTCATTGCATCTGCCAAGATATAAATAAGTTCATAGGCCCTGGCTGACTTGGGAGAAGCCCTTTTGCTAAACTGTCTTTTCAGTTCCTGTTCAAACTTTTCATAAAAAACGTTATCGTAACGCGATCTTATAAAAGAGACTATCTCCATGCCTTCCACAGCCTTACCTCCATATATTGCAAGATAAGGCCCCTGAGCCCATATGGTAGCAAAAAACCTGCCGTTATAACCTGCTTCACGAAGCATCTGTGAAAGTATGGCCGTACTTTTCACCTCGGTTATCATAAAAACACCATCAGGCATTGCTCTTAATATCTGTTTCACAACCAGAGGCCAATTGACGCCTTTTTGGGTGTTAATGTAGGCCTCCTTAATCTCATTTCCGAAATGCTTTCTAAGCTTATCACTAAGATCCTTTGAAAAACTGGGATTTGAAAGATCCAACACCAGGAGGATATTTTTTATCTGTCTGGTGCGAAACAGCTTGGCAAAACTCCTGGCATATAAAAAATTGTCTACAGACGTGCGAAGAAAAAGGTCATCTATTTTGGAAAGTTTGCTAGTTGCAGTATAGGCAGTAATAAGTATGCGCCCAGCCCCTGTCACTAGTGGATAGGCAACAAGTGTGTTTTGTGAATGACTGTGACCGATTATTACGTCACAACCTGCTCTGATAAGTTCCTTGTCGGCTTTTTTGACACCTTCTGGTGTATTCCTGTCATCTTTTACTATTAGTTCAAGTTTTCTGGATGTTTGATGGCGATTTATCTCCTTAACAGCCAATATTGCCCCATCCCTTATGTCTTCTCCAGGTGAACCACTGTAGCCACTTAGATTTATTGAAAGGCCTATCCTTATTTTCTTTGGCTTATCCTGTTGACAGGATGTCACTAAACATGCCAAAATCACATACAAACAAGGGACAAGCCAGCGTCTTTCAAGACATCTTTTCGAAAGAGTTAATAAGCCGTATCCGGTAAATCTATCCTTTTTCATTTTTTCTAGAAAAGCCCTCTATCTTATCTATTAAGGCCGGGAAAGTCCCTTCATGTTTAATATTATTTTGATCGGCTTGCACCCAATTCTTTTGGGTTTGGGTCTTGGCAGGCGTCAAATTCCAAGACTCCCGTTGGCACATCTCAATACCAATAGCAATAACAGGCCCATGTATACTCACCTATCTGTTGTAAACGGTCGATTAGCAAAGAATTTTTTCCAAATTGGAACATTTATGAAGAGGCAAACTACAATGCCTGTCAGAATTTATAATCTTGTCTCTTCCTGATTAATTCCCTGAATCCAGATGCCTTCTATCCGACGATCTCCCTAATCCTATCATGAAGACATGTCCTTAGATCCTTCATTATCCTTTTATCTTCGGCCAGATCAAAAGGAAAGGTCCTTGCGCTTAAGAAAACAACGATAATTCCTGCATCAAGATCCATCCAAAAGGAAGTGCCAGTGTAACCAAGATGCCCAACGCTGTTTTTGGAAAAAAGATGCCCACTAGATGAAAATTCGAAACTAGGGCGATCAAATCCAAGGGCCCAGTTAACAGATTTAGACCCTGACCTGTAATTTAGAAAACTGCCTAAAATGGTATTTTTGAGAGCCAGCCGTGATGCTCGGTGGCCCAGGCAGCATTTCATGATGGCGCTTAAAAAGGCTAGCAGATCGTCAAGGTTGGAGTAAAGACCTGCATGACCTGGCAAGCCACCAATGGTCCATGCGTTTAGATCATTCACCTCCCCCCAGCACATGCGCTTTCTAACAGGACAGACCCCTGTTGGAACAAAGAGGTCAAGTTGATGTGATGGAGGATGGCCAAATGCCCCAATTCTTGTAAGATCAAGAGGTAGGTAAAGGCGTCTGTTAACAAACTTCCACAAATTCTGACCAGCCACTTGCTCAACTATTTGGGCAAGGAGCATAAAACCCAGGTCACTATAAAGGGCCTTTTGGCCGGTTTGATAAGCAAGAGGGCGCTCTAAGATCAATTTGCATGCGAGATCCAGCCCTCCCCTGCCTGGAACCTTTTGGCTTTGCTTGCCATTTAGGACATTGTAAATAGGAAACCATGCTTCCAGGCCGGAGCTATGGGTTAGTAGATGCTGAATAGTTATTTTGGTCTTTTCTTTGGAAATATGTTGAAAAAAATCCCCTATTGATTGATTTAGATACACCAGGCCGTCTTGAACAAGAGTGGCAACAGCAAGGGCCGTGCACAGGGGTTTGGTTAAAGAGGCCAGGTCAAAAAGGGATGAGTAATCGACGTGTCTTGTCCAGGGGGCAAAAGCGTGTCTGCCATAGAATTTTCTGGCAAGAATTGCATTATCAACTACCACTCCTAGAGCTGCTCCAGGAAACAAGCCGTTTTTTATGGCACTTTGTATTATGTGATCAACTGTAGTAAAATCCACTTTATGTTGTATTGTTCTGTCTAATTTTGGATTAAGACAATTTTCAAAAGGAGTATAGCCATGAATAGGTGGTGTTTGATAATCCTTTTCACCATTTTTCTTTTAACATCTAACTTACATTCTACAGCACATGCAACACCGGCCAAATACAGGGTGGGGCATGAACCCGTAGCCATGATGGCAGATGGAGTACTAGCTCGCCCACTAGGATTGGCCTCAACAGTAATAGGTTCGGTATTTTTTGTAGTTACGTTGCCATTTACAATTCCCTCTGACAGTGTAGGAGCTGCTAAAAGACAGATGATAGACTATCCTGCCTGGTTCACCTTTAAAAGGCCCCTGGGCGAATTTGGCAGTAGGTACGAAAGACCTATTATCAAAAAAACCAACAAGACATTCCAATCAACAAATGCGACTTCCATTAAAGGTGAGGGGGATAGAAGGTAATAATTAAGAGGAATAGAAAACAGTTTTTCTTAAACAGGAAGATTTTTTCCTGAAAAAACTTCCTTTTTTAAACCGCTTCAGGATATCCGGAAAAAGGCGCAAGTCTACTGTTGACAGCTATTGAGACAAGTCTGAACCGGCCTTGCCCCAAGCTCCCCGACTGCGATTTGAATACCAACCGTAATAACGAACCAGCCAAAAGGAGTTCCCAGGGGTATATATTTAGCAATGGCTGCTATGAACCCTGTTGCACCAAAAATTTTAAAGCTTTTCTTCTGGTGTCGGCGTTATGTCTGATTTTTTTCCCAGGGAAAAGGAGTTGCGTATGAGGATTCATCCTGAAAAATTTTGAGGAATTAATTTTTTGAACCTTTTGCACAAAAAGAGCACTTAACTAAAACAAGCTTTTCATCGGGTTAGTCAAATTCAAAATTGTGGAGGATATCATGACCTTAAAACATTGGCAAAAATCGGCGGTCACCATGTTAGTCTTTCTTTTTCTGTTCCTATTCACTGCAGTTTCCTACGCAGGAGGTGGTTTCCGTGTCGAAGAGACACATCCCGGACCTAATGGAGTAGGCTTTGTGGACGTTTTATACAATGACAAGGGGGATTGCTGGCTGATTTGGTGGAAGAATGATCATACCATCATCAAGGCAGTTTATATAGGGGCAAGGGATACTGGCATAGCAGGTGTGAAGGAGGCACGAAAACCCAGTAGACGCGACATAGAGGATGCCCTTAGAAGACATGGGTCAAGACATATGGCTTACCCTCCCGAGATAAATGTCTACATACAAAGGCACCTTTCCAGACATACTTTAGGCCCTATATGGAACCCGGCAGAAAATGCACGTGGCGCTCCAGGTTCCATGCACGCAGGTGAGAGACCAAACCCGAGCTCCCTCAAGAATAAGGCCCGGAGGGGGCGTCATTCCAGAAAGCAGGAGGACCTGGGCAAGAACAACATCCCGACCACTCCAACGCAGCCCGGTTTTGGCGGAATGGGCACAAGGGATGACCAGCATCCGGAACGCGTAAATCCTGTTCCAGAACTTTTTAGGAGGAAATAGGCGAAAAATATTGGCGGAAAAAGGTGCTCCTTAGACGTGGAGCTTTTAGCCATAGGGCCAACAGAGAACCAGAGGCTTCTCGGGCCGTGGAGTCTCTGTTGGGCCTGCCCTTTGTGTCGAGTCACCAATCTAAAATTTAAGGGAAATTTGTTAAACCCACGGCCTTTCCAAATTGCCCCTGCATGTGCATACCCTTTAAGAAAAAGCCTGTTTTTCAGCCACAGCCACAAAAAATATTAAGATATGTTTACTGAAAAGGATTACTACTTAGATTAAATTGTTAGTTATCCTAAAAGGCGACCTTTGAGGGAGGGAATGTGACACACCTTTTGAATACCTCGTGGATGCAGTTTCTTCTGGTCACCCTGGCAGGCTTCATAATAGGCCTTGAAATGAAAAGCTATCAGATGCGGGTACATCCCCTTTCATCCAAGCAGATAGGCTCTGCCCGGACCTTCACCTTCATTGCCATCATGGGGTATGTTTTCCAACTGATCGGCCACTACATGCTGCCCATAGGCTTTGTGCTTCTTGGCGCCCATTTTCTCTTCTATTATTGGCACAAACTTCTTCATGAAAGGCTTGGAATCCTGAGCTTTCTGGTGGCCTCCCTGGTCTACTCATTTGGAGCTCTTATTGTCAATTTCCCAATCTGGATATTCGCCCTGCTCTTTGTGGCCATAATCTTCATACTTAATGCCAATGCCCGTATAAACCTTTTTGTCCGCACCATAGAGCCAAAGGAGATAGAGACCTTTGCCAAGCTCATTCTACTAAGTGCAGTGATTCTGCCCTTGCTTCCCAAAACGCCCATATCGCCATTTTTACCAATCTCCCCCTTCAAGATTTGGTTGGCCGTGGTGGTGGTCTCACTTCTCTCATACGTAGGTTACATACTTGAATCTTACTTTTTCAAGGCAAAGGGCTATTTCCTTACAGGAATTCTTGGAGGGCTTTACTCAAGTACGGCTGCCACAATAGTGCTGGCAAAAAAAAGCTCGGAGGCTTCGGCAGGAGCAAATATCTTTGCTGCCTCCATCGTTATAGCAACGGCAGTAATGTATGTGAGACTCTTTATCATTGCCTTTATCTTCAACCATACCATTGCGCTTACCATCGTAAAGCCACTGTTGCTCCTGGCGCTCATTTCTGCTGGAGTGGCCTGGTTTTTCTATTCAAAAAGGGATATTACAAGGCGTAAGGAAAGCATTACAACCCAGTCAAATCCTTTGGAGCTGCCCACGGCCTTTCTTTTTGCCCTGCTCTTTGTGGTCATGGTCCTGGTGACTCACTTTGTGTTGAAATATTATGGGAATACCGGCCTTAAGGTACTTTCCTTCATTGTCGGTTTTACGGATATCGATCCATTTATCGTTTCAATACTCACGTCAAAATTCAAAATAACTACCCTGGAGGCTGGCAGTGCAATCCTTATAGCTGCTGGCAGCAATGACATATTAAAGGCCAGCTATGCCTGGTTTTTTAGTCATAAACAGGCGGGAATCAGAAGCGGTATTGCCTTGGTCTTGATAGGAGTCTTAACCATAGGAATGGGGCTTGCTCTGCCATATTTCCATTTTTAGTACATGGAGGCAAAAGGAAACAAGAGCCCAGAAAGTAAGGGGGTTCAATTTTTAAAATCATATGTTATTTTTAAAATACCTGAAATAAAGCGGAAGCGGAAAGGGCACTGGTGGCCCTCCCGGACTTCAAATCCGGTGTACGGGGTGAGAAGCCCCGTAGGTGGGTTCGATTCCCATGCGCTTCCGCCAAGCCCTTTATCTCCTTTCAAAGATCACAACGCTTCTTGGCCCAACTCTATAACGTTTCCCTACAGATCGTTGATCCTCTGGATCAAAGATTTCTTCAGGGGGTGTATTGAATGTATCTACCGACAGGTACCATTTTCCCCACAAGATGCCAGGCAGCTCTACCTCTACACTCTCTTTTTCATCCATGTTTAATAAGACATGGAAATCCTCTTCATCTGCCGTTATTCCAGACATGGTAAACCCAAGAAATCTGGAGCTACTATCGAGCCATTCTGGTTCAAACAGCCTTTTGCCATGCCAAACAATATCTGGAAACTCTCGTCCCTGGACCCGTCTGCCTGTCAGGAACTGTTTTCTTCTAAGACTAGGGTGCCGTTTTCTAAAGGAAATCATCTTTTTTGTAAACCGGAACATATCATAGTTATCTTTTAAGAGTCGCCAATCGAACCAGCTAATCTCATTATCCTGGCACCACGCATTGTTGTTACCCTTTTGGGTCCTGAGCACCTCATCTCCTGAAAGAAGCATTGGCACCCCTACAGACACGAGAAGAGTTGCCATAAAATTTTTTGCCTGACGTATCCTCAGGCTAATTATTTGCTTGTCAGATGTCTCTCCCTCTACCCCATAGTTGCAGCTGAAATTCTGGTCTGATCCGTCCCGGTTGTTTTCGCCATTTGGTTCATTGTGCTTTTTCTCATAGCTAACAAGGTCCCAAAGGGTAAAGCCGTCATGGCAAGTGACAAAATTAATGCTGTTAAAAGGAGCCCTGCCAGATGGTTCGTACAGATCGCTGCTGCCGCTTATCCTTGTTGCAATCTCTCCCACCAACCCCTTGTCTCCTCTAATAAAACGCCGCACAGTATCCCTGTACATACCATTCCATTCTTGCCACCTGTAACCTGGAAAACCTCCTACCTGATAAAGCCCTCCAGCATCCCAGGCTTCTGCAATAAGGTGGGCCTTTGAAATGGCCCTTGAAAACTCTAAACTCCAAATGACTGGAGCATGATGCATGGGCTTGCCATCCTCTCCCCTGGCAAGAACACTTGCAAGATCAAACCTGAAGCCATCTATGTGAAAATATCTTACCCAGTATTCCAGACATTCTATGATAAAAAAGGTGACCTGGGGATGGTTGCAGTTCACTGTATTACCGCAACCAGTGAAATCCCTGTATTTTCGCCTATCTACTGGATCAAGATGGTAAAATTCTCTGTTTGAAAGCCCTTTAAAGTTAATGATGGGGCCGTCCTCTCCTCCTTCTGCAGTGTGATTAAAAACCACATCTAGTATCACGCCAATATCTGCCCTGTGAAGGGCTTTTACCATGTCACGGAACTCGTTCATACAGTCAGGTCTTAAGGAATCGATGAAGTAGGCAGGATGAAGGGCAAAAAAGCTATGGGGACTATAGCCCCAGTAGTTTTTGAGCCCAAGCTTTCTGGCCCCTTCGGGCACGTCTTGTTCGTCAAAAGCCATTACAGGCAGAAACTCCACATGGTTGATGCCAAGTTCCTTTAGATAGGGAATCTTGTCTATAACAGCTGTAAATGTTCCTGGATTGAGTACTTTAGAAGAGGGATGTCTGGTAAAGCCTCTAACATGCATCTCATAGATTACAGCCTCTTGTGGAGGAATTTCAGGCATTGGGACCCCTTCCCAGTCATAATGGTCAAGGCATGATGGCACAATGCCCTTTATTGGCTGGGCCAGCACATTTCTCTTGGCTTCTTCCCGCTGCCAAAATCCATCAAATACCACCCCCGCCCACGGATCGAGCAGCTGCCTCCTTTTATCGAACCTGAATCCAGAAATCCTTGTATCATCTGGTCCATCTGCCCTCCATGTATAGGCCATACCGGGCTTTACGCCACTTACAAAGATGTTCCAAAAGTAGAAATCCCGATTTTCATGGGGATCCAGCATAATTTTTTCCACCGGAGTCAATGACTGTGGTGATTCATAAAGAAGAAGTTCCATGCTTGTGGCATGGCGAGAAAAGACGCAAAAATTGGCCCCTTCATCCATGCAGGTAGCGCCAACAGGGTATCTGGTGCCCTTTTTGGTTATGAATTTTGCCATAGCGATATTATTGTGCAAAAGGAACCTTTAATAACCGTTAACCATTTGAGAAGTAGCATGTCCAAATTCTTACATCATGCCAGATTGGTCTGTATTTTTAAGAAATAAAGGGCCTCTTCTAAATTTAAAGGAGAATATTCAAGGCATGATATACAAGAAGGCTTGCATAAACAACAAGTATTACAAAAGTAGCCTTCATGGCAATGGAATGTTTGTAAAATATGGAAAGAATACATATTCCTGGAAATGTAAGGGCTGTTTTTAGAAAAAGGGCTTTTTCATATTCCAGTCTGTGAAAAAAGGGAGCAAGAATGGGATTGAGTTCAACACCCCCCTGGGCAAGTTGAAAGACAGTCAAAAAATAGTCAGCAAACGAGGCAATCCATATAAATATGATTGCCCCTGCAATGGTGACAGGAACATCAACATGAAAGACTTTTCTAAGCCGTACTGCCAATACCCTGCCTGACATGCTCCCCTCTCCTCCCCGGAGTTACTGGCAGTCTGTAAAGAAAAAACTTCTCCTTGATCTACTCTTCCAAAATAATCAATTCAAAAAGAATGCCTGCAAGATCTTATTATCAGGGAATGTTTAGGCGCTAAATCAAGAAATACAAAGTCAACCTGATCAAAAGATGAAAAAAAGTTCATCAAAGTGGAAAAGTTTTTCCCTTCCCAGAAACCACTCAAAGGGCACTTTTTTTGCAGGAGTTATTATATTTTAGAAATATCGATCTTGTTGATCTTGTTAACTTATTGATAATAGGAGAAATTTTTATGGGACAGGTTCAGGGTGCATGCAAAACCATACAATTTGGCCGCTCTTCCCGTATGATAAATCCTACATCATCAGACCTGACCTTTGACTTCTCCCTGGGGCAGGAGTCGATCTGCTTTAACTGCACATATAAAAACAGCTGTAAGCTGTCAGGTCTGCTAAATGTACCGGTAAAAAGTTGCAGATTTTACAGAGAGGAATGTCTTTCTGCAGTCAACTGACGACCCGACTATCTAAAAGGGTACGTCGTCTTCTATGGGAGGTGCAGGAGGCTCAAGGTCAGTAGCAGCACCGCCTTCTGCAGTTCCCCTTGGTTCAAGGATCTGAATATCACGTGCTATTATCTCGGTTGTCCAGCGCTTGTTGCCGTCTCTGTCCTCCCAAGATCTGGTTCTAAGCCGCCCCTCAACATAAACCAGCCTGCCTTTGCTGAGGTACTCGTTACAGATTTCAGCTAATCTTCGCCAAGCAACAACCCTGTGCCACTCGGTTTCGCTTTCCCACTGATCGCCCCTTTTAACAGGTGAATCTGTGGCTAGGCTGAAGTTAGCTACAGGCGTCCCATCCTGGGTATAGCGAATCTCAGGATCGCTTCCAAGTCTTCCAATGAGCATTACCTTGTTTAATCCTCTAGCCATTAATCTTTCTCCTGTATCTTCTTATCAAACAATGAATTTAAACTGGCCTTTGCCAAGAAGGTCATGGAGATGAACTATACCAGCAACCCTGCCATCCAGCCCCACAACAGGCAACACAGTTATCAAGTGTGTCTCCATGAGGGCAAGGGCATCAGCCGCAAGGGCCTCTGGCATCACCGTTTTAGGATTTCTTGTCATGATCTCATCCACCCTTTTTTTGGCAAGATCTTCACCAAACCTTACCATGGCACGCCTTAGATCGCCATCTGTAACTATTCCTATCAAATGGTCTGACTCGTCAAGGACCAAGGCTGCTCCAAGCCCCTTTTCATCAATTACCCTTGTTACCAAATCCATCAGCTGGCCAGCTCGGACGGTAGGGATCTCCTGGCCGGTAAGCATTACCTGGCCAACAGAGACCTTTAATCTTTCCCCTAAGGTACCTGAAGGGTGGTTTCTCCTAAAATCCTGTTTACTAAACCTTCTAAGCTTCAAAAGCACTACTGCTAAGGCATCACCCACAGCCAAGCATGCAGTTGTACTTGCAGTTGGCGCAAGCCCCAAGGCACAAGCCTCCCTTTCCACACCAGTATCTATGACACAGTCAGCATGTCTGGCCAGTGTGGATTTCAGTCCACCAGTAAGTGCTATAACTGGTACCGCCCTTTCCTTAAATGCGGGCATCAAGGCGTTTACCTCTTGGGTTTCTCCGCTGTTGGATATGGCAATTACAACGTCTCCGGCCATGACCATACCAAGGTCTCCGTGCAATGCCTCTGCAGGATGCAGAAAAATGGAAGGAGTGCCTGTGCTTGCCAATGTTGCAGCGATCTTTCTGCCAACAAGACCTGACTTACCAATACCCGTGATGACAACCCGACCCCTTGAACCCAGTATGAGCCTTGCGGCCTTTTGAAAACCTTGACCTAACCTATTCCTAACACGCTTCAGGCCTTCGATCTCTATGCTTATGGCCTTTTTACCTTCCTCAACTATGTCCAAGGCCTCTTCGATCTTATTCAAGGCTAAATTTTCCAACACTGAAATCTATATCTGTGGGATACTCTCCGTTAAAACATGCGAGGCAAAAGCGGTCCTGATGGCCGCCTGCTGCATCGATCATGGAGTCTAGACTTAGATAATGCAGATAGTCAAGGCCCAGATAATCCCTGATTTCTTCCACGCTCTTCCTGGAGGCAATAAGTTCGTCCTTTGTGGGAAAATCTATTCCATAAAAACACGGGAAACGTGTAGGCGGGCAGCTCACCAACATGGATATCTCTTTTGCACCTGCCTCCCTTATGGCCTTGACTCTGGTCCGACTAGTGGTTCCCCTGATTATGGAATCCTCCATTATAACCACTCGCCTTCCTCGTATGGTATCTTTAACAGGGTTAAGCTTGATACGGACACCAAAATCCCTCATGGCTTGGCTTGGCTGAATGAAAGTCCTGCCAACGTAATGATTGCGGATCACTGCTAGTTCTAAAGGCATCTTGGCTGCCTGGGCATAACCAACGGCTGCATAGTTTCCAGAGTCTGGAAAAGGCATTACAAAATCTGCATCCATGTTGGTTTCCTCCGCAAGAGCTGCCCCCAGAGCCTTTCGAAAGGTATAAACATTCTTGCCAAAGATGTTGCTGTCTGGCCTTGCAAAGTAGATAAATTCAAAAATGCAGTTGGCTCTTCTCTCTGCCTGTATACCGGTCAGAGAATGAAGGCCGCTGTCATCAATTATAACTATTTCTCCCCTTTCTACGTCCCTAATATACTGGGCCTGAATAAGATCCAGGGCACACGTCTCAGAGGCAAGCACATAGGCCCCGTTGTCCAGCCTGCCAATGCAAAGGGGTCTAAAACCAAGGGGGTCCCTAAAGCCTATAAGGGCCTTTTCTGTCAGCATAAGAACGCTGTAGGCCCCCTTTATGACCTTCATGGCGTGACAGATGGCCTCACGTATGCCACGTTTCCAGGCCTTGGCCAGAAGGTGAACAATCACCTCGCTGTCCATGGTTGTCTGAAAAATAGAACCCTCTCCTTCAAGAGCAGCCCTGATCTGATGGGCATTTACCAAGTTGCCATTGTGGGCTACAGCCATGGAACAACCAGCATGGTTAACACAAAAAGGTTGTGCGTTTTGGAGCACGGACGAACCAGTGGTAGAGTACCTGACATGACCTAGTGCCAGATGGCCTTTCAGCTCCTTTAGCCTGTCTTCCTGAAAAACCTCGCTAACAAGGCCCATGGCCTTAAAGCCCCTGACCTTTTTTCCATCTGAGGCCACAATACCCGCACTTTCCTGTCCTCTATGCTGGAGTGCATAAAGACCAAAGTAGGTGAGTTTCGCAGCATCATCGCTTCCATAGATTCCAAAAATGCCGCATTCTTCTTTGGGACCAGTCTGATAACGTCTTAATTTCCAGAAATTATTGGTATGTATTGGATAATCCGAAGGGTTCATGGTTCTTAGTAATATTCCTGAAGGGGTTTAACGTCCATATCTTCTTTCTTAAGGGCAACTATGGCCTCAACAGCAGCCTTTGCCCCGGCAACCGTGGTGAAATAGGGAATGTTTAACTCCATTGCCGTCCTTCTCAGGCGATAGGCGTCTGTAAGGGTGCGTTTCTTGCCGCTCGGCGTGTTTATAACCAGGTCTATCTGGCCGTTTTTCATCATGTCTATGATGTTTGGGCGTCCTTCTGACACCTTGAGAACCTTTTGGCAGTCAACACCGTGGTTCAACAGAAACTCTGCAGTACCACTTGTGGCAATTATCTTAAAACCCTCTTTTTCTAGGGTCCTTGCGGTCTCTAGCAGAGACTCCTTGTCTCCCTTTTTAATGCTCAAAAAGGCCGTGCCGCTTGTGGGCAGTTCAAGCCCCACGGCAAACTGACTCTTGGCAAAGGCCATGCCTACGCTCTGGTCAATACCCATAACCTCTCCCGTGGACTTCATTTCCGGTCCAAGTATTATGTCCACGCCCGGAAACTTTCTAAAGGGGAATACAGACTCCTTTACCGATACATGGGTTACCTCTGGATCTTGAGTAAGGCCAAGCTCTTCAAGACTTTTTCCAATCATGACCTTGGTGGCAAGCTTTGCCAGTGGGATTCCCGTGGCCTTGCTGACAAAGGGAACCGTCCTGGAAGCCCTAGGATTGACTTCGAGCACATAGAGTTCATCATCCTTGACAGCGTACTGAACATTCATCAAACCAATTACATGAAGCTCCTTTGCCATTTTTCTGGTGGCATCCTTTATCTGCTCTATCATATCCTTGCCAATGCGATGAGGCGGTAGCACACACGCTGAATCCCCTGAATGAATGCCCGCCTCTTCAACATGTTCCATAATGCCACCAATTATCGTAAGTTTTCCATCAGATATGGCATCAACATCTATCTCTATTGCATCTTGCAGATACTTGTCAATGAGCACAGGATGTCCTTCAGACACCTCAACCGCCTCTTCCATAAACTGGCGCAGGCCCTCTTCATCGTGCACAATGCGCATGGCCCTTCCACCAAGAACATAGGAAGGCCGCACCACTATTGGATAACCTATCTTTGATGCGATTTTCAGTGCCTCTTCAAGGGTGAAGGCAGTGTCATTGGCAGGCTGCTTGAGGCCAAGTTTCTTGAGCATCTTCTGAAAACTTTCCCTGTCCTCTGCCATATCTATGCTCTCAGGACTGGTGCCAATGATCTTCACGCCTGCCTTTTTAAGGGGAACAGCCAAATTTAAAGGGGTCTGGCCTCCAAACTGGACAATTACACCATCTGGTTGCTCAGTATCCACAATGTGAAGCACGTCTTCAAGGGTAAGGGGTTCAAAGTAGAGCTTGTCAGAGGTGTCGTAATCCGTAGAGACCGTCTCAGGATTGGAATTCACCATTATGCTCTCTATGCCCTCTTCCCTAAGGGCAAAAGAGGCATGCACACAGCAGTAGTCGAACTCTATACCCTGACCTATCCTGTTGGGTCCACCTCCCAGAATCATAACCTTCTTTCTGTTGCTGCGGCGTGACTCGCTTTCAGACTCATAACTTGAATAGTAATAAGGCGTGTATGCCTCAAACTCGGCCGCACATGTATCAACAAGCTTATAGACAGGTTTTATATTCTTTTCAAAGCGCAGATCCCGTATCTCTTCTTCTGTCATGTCCGTAAGATAGGCTATCTGCCTGTCTGAAAACCCCTCGCGTTTTATCTGAAAAAGATCATCTAAGGCCTCTTTGCCTTTTTGCCTTACCTTGTTACCCTTTTGTCTAATCTTGTCTATCTGGAAAATAAACCAGGGATCGATGCCCGTAATCTTGCTGACCTCTTTAATGGACATACCTCGTTCTAGGGCGTAGGGGATATAAAAAATACGCTTGGAATTTGGAACCCTCAGCTTGCTTTCTATTTCATCCATATCGGGGATGATTCCCTTGTCCCAAGGGTCTTTACCATCAAAACCCAATCCGAACCGACCGATTTCCAGAGAACGCAGACCCTTTTGCAAGGACTCCCTGAACGTCCTGCCAATGGCCATGGTTTCTCCAACGCTTTTCATGGAGGTGGTCAACAGATCCTGGGCCTCTTGAAACTTCTCAAAAGTCCACCTTGGTATCTTCACCACACAGTAATCAATGGTGGGTTCAAAAGAGGCCATGGTTTCCCTGGTAATGTCGTTTGGTATCTCATCCAGGGTGTAACCAATGGCAAGCTTTGCAGCAATTTTGGCAATAGGAAACCCTGTTGCCTTTGACGCCAGTGCAGACGAACGGGACACCCTGGGATTCATCTCTATTACAACCACATCCCCGTTTTCAGGATTTACTGCAAACTGAATATTAGACCCCCCGGTCTCTACGCCTATCTCCCGAATGATGGCAAGGGAGGCATCTCTTAGATACTGATACTCCTTGTCAGACAAGGTCTGTGCAGGAGCAACGGTTATGGAGTCACCTGTATGGACGCCCATGGGATCAACGTTTTCGATACTGCATATTATCACAACATTGTCCTTGGCATCCCTCATGACCTCGAGTTCAAACTCTTTCCATCCGATCACTGACTCCTCCAGCATGACCTCGTGGATCATGCTAAGATCCAGGCCCTGCTGGCAAATGGACTTCAGTTCATCCATGTTATAGGCGATCCCTCCTCCAGAACCTCCAAGGGTGAAGGAAGGACGCACAATAATGGGGAAACCTATATCCTTAACAGCGGCTACGGCCTCCTCTACTGAACGAACAATGGCACTTCTTGGTATCCTGAGGCCTATGTTTTCCATGGCCGCCCTGAATTTTTCCCGGTCTTCCGCCTTGTGTATAACCTCGGGGCTGGCCCCGATCATCTCTATTCCTAGTTCATCCAGAATACCTGTATCAGCCACTGCCACAGCTGTGTTCAAGCCTGTCTGACCTCCAAGGGTGGGAAGTATGGCATCGGGTCTTTCCTTTTCAAGGATCTTTATAACCACCTCTGGAGTAATTGGCTCTACATAGGTTCTGTCTGCTACCTCTGGATCAGTCATGATTGTGGCTGGATTCGAGTTTACCAGCACAACTTCATAGCCCTCCTCTTTAAGGGCCTTGCAGGCCTGGGTGCCGGAATAGTCAAATTCGCAGGCCTGTCCGATGACTATGGGACCAGAGCCTATTATCAAAATCTTCTTGAGATCTAGTCTTTTGGGCATATTCTCGTATCTTTAATCAACTCATGAGTTTTACAAAACGGTCAAACAGGTATTCAGAGTCGTGAGGGCCTGGTGCATTTTCTGGATGGTACTGCACGGAAAAGGCAGGTATATCCCTGTGACTGATACCTTCCACCGTATTGTCATTCAGATTTATATGGGTAACCTCCACACCGGAAGGAAGTGAGGCCTCATCTACTGCAAAACCGTGGTTTTGCGCAGTTATCTCGATCTTTCCAGTGGATAGATCCTTAACTGGTTGATTACCGCCTCTGTGGCCAAACTTCAGCTTGTACGTCTTGGCTCCAAGGGCAAGGGAAAGGATCTGGTGACCAAGGCAGATGCCAAAAATAGGACGCTTACCAACAAGTTCTTTGACAGTTTCGATAACATGGTGAACAGCAGCTGGATCCCCTGGCCCATTTGAAAGGAAGATACCGCTGGGTTCACATGCAAGCAGTTGTTCCGCCTGAACAGTTGCAGGGAAAACAACACACTGGCAGCCACGTTTAGCAAAAAGTCTCAACTGGTTGAACTTCAGGCCACAGTCTATAATTGCAATACGAAAAGAGGCCTGCTCAGCCGATTCCAGGCGTGAGAGCCTGTCAGGAGATACATCATCAAGTTCCAATATCTTACCACGTTCCCACACGTAGGGCCTCTTGCAGGTTACAAGGGTTGCAAGATCTGCATCCACCAAACCAGGACTATCTTTGGCCTTTTTGACAAGAGAAACCTCATCCAGGTCTTCAGTTGATATCACAGCCTTCATGGCCCCAGCAAGCCTTATGTGTCTGGTGATTGCCCTTGTGTCTACCTGTTCAATTCCAAGGATCCCATGTCTTTTCAAATAACTTCCAAGGTCTCCAGTGGCGCGCCAGTTACTGTAATCCTCTTCATATTCTCTCACCACAAAGGCGCTTAAATGGATTCCCAGTGACTCTTCGTCTTCTGGCGTAACCCCGTAGTTGCCAATAAGAGGATAGGTCATTGTCACTATTTGACCTTTATACGAAGGATCGGTCAGGATCTCTTGGTAGCCGGTCATACTGGTGTTAAAGACCAGCTCTCCAGAAACCTCTCCTGGACCTGTAAAAGAGCGGCCTTCAAAAATACGTCCATCTTCCAGGGCGATGAGTGCCTTCATTTATTGTCCTTAATTCAGAAATGAAATTGGTTGAATGCTCAAAAATCTGCCTCTAATCAGGGCAGGAGCACTATAAACGTACCCCAATCCGCCGTCAATAGAACAGAAGTTGCTCTAAAATATTATCTTTGGGGTAATATGCAGTCCCTAACCTGGAGGCCAGGTCATCTGGCGACCACCAATTACGTGCAGATGTATATGATAAACCTCCTGACCACCGTGTCTGTTACAGTTAATAACAGTCCGATAGCCGGTATCTGCAAAATTCTCATCTTGGGCTATCTTCTTGGCAACGAGAAACATTTTGCCCAAAAGCTCAGCATGATGCTCCTCAAGATCATTTAATGTGGGGATATGCTCCTTTGGAATCACAAGCACATGAACTGGGCCTTGGGGATTGATATCCCTAAAGGCCAGGATCTCTTCATCTTCATACACAGTTTCAGGCTTTATCTCGCCTCTTGCCATCTTGCAAAAAAGACAATCATCAGACATGACCCTTTCCTCCTTACTGCAGGCCTGCTTCTGATTTTTTCTTTGGGGGTGAAAAGAGCACAGCGGGCCTGTTACATTCAGGATGTTCTATAACTATGGTTCTGGTTTCAAATACCCTGGAAAGATAACTGCTGTTAAGTATCTTTTCCACAGTTCCCTGACCCATGATACTACCGTTTTTCAAAAATAATAATCTATCAAGATAAAGAGAGGCAAGGTTGATATCATGAATAACTATTACTATGGACCTGCCTTCTTTAGAGACTTGGTGCTTTAAAAGTTCAAACACCTCCATTTTTCGCCTAATATCCAGGCTTGAGGTAACCTCATCAAGCAAAAATAGAGGACTGTCTTGACAAAGACACCTGGCAAGCAATACAAGGCGCCTTTCACCACCAGACAGGCTTATAAAGGACCTATGGGCAAGATGGCCTATACCGCAAAGCTCCAAGGCTTCCATTGCAGTACGGTGATCTCCCTGTACAGAAACACCATGGGCATACCTTCCCATCATGACCACATCCATGGCCCTGAAGTGAAAAGGCGTCTCCAGACTCTGGGGCAAAAGGGCCATGGCCTTGGCCCTATCCTTGGCAGACAAGGTTTTTAAATCTTTACCAAAGACCTCTATGTATCCTCTTGCAGCAGGAAGAAATCCGGTTATCGCACTAAGAAGGGTAGACTTCCCCGCACCATTTGGCCCAAGAATGCCAATAAGCTCACCTGCAGGAAGCTTAAGGCTTATATCTTTAAGAATGGTGTTGCCGTTTATTTCAAGCGTAAGACCAGATATCTCAAGGGCATATCCGCCCCCTTTCTTAGGAGACATCCTCTTTTCTGACCTGTATAGATTGCCTGTGTGCAGTGAGTCCTTCAACTTCCGCAAGGGTCATGACCTGGTCGGCATCCTCCATAAAACCTTCTTTAGAATAACAGATAAGACTGGTTCGTTTTACAAAGGTCTCCACTCCAAGAGCAGAAGAGAACCTGGCTGTACCCATGGTCGGAAGCACATGATTGGGGCCTGCAATGTAGTCTCCAATTGGCTCGGGGCTAAAGCTTCCAAGAAATACAGCCCCGGCATGCCTTATTTTTGGAACAAGGCTCCATGGATTCTCAACCATCAACTCTAAATGCTCCGGGCCAATCGTGTTTGATATCTCACAGGCCTGTTCAAGATCAGAGGTGATAACAATGAGGCCGTTCGTTTCCAGAGATTTTTTGGCTGTTTCTGCCCTTTCAAGCCCTTTGAGCTGCCTTTCAAGTTCTTGTACAGTCTCTTCGGCAAGACGAGAAGAGGTTGTAAGTAAAATGGATGTTGCCATTGGATCATGTTCCGCCTGGGAAAGCATATCCGCAGCAACAAAGGACGGCTTGGCACTATCATCTGCAATTATTAAGATCTCGCTGGGCCCTGCAATCATATCTATGGCTACTGTGCCAGAAACAAGTTTCTTGGCGGCAGTAACATATATATTGCCTGGTCCGGCTATAACATCCACAGGAGAAATTGTCTCTGTACCAAATGCCATTGCGGCTACTGCCCATGCACTACCCACCCTGTATATTTCACTTACACCTGACAAACGGGCAGCAACAAGAAGGGCTGGATTCAGCTTGCCATCTTCCCCTGGAGGCGTACAAAGTATTATTCTTTTGACCCCTGCAATCTTTGCCGGTATGGCATTCATAAGCACAGAAGACACCAAAGGGGTCTTTCCACCCTGTCCACCTGGCACATATAGCCCTGCTGCATCAACCGGCCGAACCATCTGACCAAGGATGACACCGTTATCCTGACTCTGGAACCAAGAGTCAGGAAGTTGGCGTTGATGAAAGGCCTCTATTTTTGATCTGGCCTTTTCTATGGCTAAGACAAGATCCTTGTCAATCTTGTCAAAAGCCGCTTCCACCTCTTGGTCATCAACCGGAATCATCGAAGGCCCAAACCCAGGACAATCAAAACGGGCAGTGAAATCACAAAGGGCCTTGTCCCCGTCTCTCTTTACCGCATCAAGTATTTCCTGGACTGTACGCTCTATGTCTTTTGGGATATTAACGGTTCTTCTTGAAAGGGCAGACAGCACCCTTTTGCCTTCTTTGCTGTCTGCCCTATGAATCTTTACCAATTCACCAGTCATGACCATGCCTTTAACGGATTCTCAAGGCAACGTATCTGCTAATGTCTCCGTCCCTGATCTTGAGAAGCACCCTCTTGGTCTTTTCAGACCTGGAAAGGGCCTTTAAAAATTCCTTGACAGAATGGACCTTTACCCGGTTTACCTCTTCTATCAACTGGCCAGGGCGGATTCCCGCACTTGCTGCCAGGCTGCCTGGCTCTACTTCGGCCACAAGGACTCCCTGACCTTCCCTATAGCCAAACTGTTGGGCAAGATCTGCAGACAGATCCTGAACCACTATACCAAGCTGCTTGAGAACACCGTGTCGACTGGCTGCAACAGTGGCCGTTCCAGGTTTCTCCTCAATGGTTACAGTGACTGTCTTGTGCTTTCCTTCCCTCAGGATATCAAAGGTAACCTTGGTGCCAGGAGGCGTCAGGGCTATCTTGTTTCTCAGCTCTCCAATGTCATATACCTTCTGGCCATTCATCTTTAGTATAATGTCTCCGGATTTCAGGCCTGCCTTCTTGGCTGGAGAATTTTCAGCCACCTCTGCAATGAGCACTCCTTCTTTTTTGCTGAGCCCAAAAGACTTTGCAAGGTCTTCGTCGAGCTCTTGAATAATAACGCCTAGCCAGCCCCTTATAACCTTTCCATTTTTGATAAGCTGGTCCTTGACGGCCTTTGCCATATTTATAGGGATAGCAAACCCTATTCCCATGTAGCCACCGCTTCTTGAAAATATAGCTGAATTTATTCCTATGGCCTCACCATGAATGTTGATGAGCGGACCACCAGAGTTACCGGGATTGATTGCAGCATCTGTCTGGATGTAGTCTTCATAGTCGGTAATCCCCAGCCTGCTTCTCCCCTTAGCGCTAACCACACCTACTGTTACCGTTTGTGTAAGTCCAAAAGGATTGCCAATGGCTATCACCCATTCGCCAACCTGAATATTGTCTGAATTGCCCAGGGGAAGCACGGGCAGATTGTTGGCATTAATCTTTATGACCGCAACGTCAGACTGGGGATCCTTGCCAATCACCTTGGCCTTGAACTTTCTTCCATCTGCAAGCTTGACGCTGATGGTATCTGCCTCACCGACTACATGGTTGTTGGTGAGGATGTATCCATCCGGGCTAATTATAAAACCTGATCCCTGGCCCCTTTGCTTGAACTTGCGAGGCCTCTGCCTGAACTGAGGGCCAAAAAAATGCTGGAAGAACGGATCATTGAACATCCCGAATGGATCAGGACCAAAGGGAGCAATCCGTTGCTCAACGGTCTTTTCCACCTGAACGAAAACCACTGCAGGCATAGCCTCTTTTACTATTTCTGCAATGGCCTTTGAAGTCTTTGCCAAAAGCTCTATGTTCTCATCATCAATAGTAGATCTCGCAATGGCCGAACCCTGACCTGCTAAAAGCAGTACAAACAAAAGGGCCACGAGGGATAAAAAGAACCTGTTCAACACTGGAGTTTCATTTGGAGCCATCTGGATCCTCCTTTGTATCGTTTGAATTTTCTTCATCTGATGCTGCAAGTCTTTTGAACTCATCAGCACTCATAACTTCTTTTACAAGAAGTGTCTCTGAAACCCTTTCCAGGGCTTTACGGTGGGCTGTCACAATATCCTTTGCCCGTTGATACTGCTCCCTCAAAACCCTTCTTACCTCCTCGTCCACCTGGGCCTGTAGTTCTGGACTCATGGACTGTGGTTCTGGCATCCATGGAATCCTCAGAAAGGGACTTGTTTCTCTGGCAAGGGCAACTGGGCCTATCTTGTCACTCATTCCAAAACGGCATACCATACTTCTTGCCATGTCAGTTGCAACCTCAAGATCGTTCTGCGCGCCGGAGCTTATTTCATTGAATACCACTTCTTCTGCGGCCCTGCCACCTAGAGACACGCATATCTTATCAAGGAGCTCGTGTTTGGTCATAAGATAGCGTTCCTCTTCTGGAAGCTGCATGGTATATCCAAGGGCCGCCTTGCCTCTAGGAATGATAGATATTTTGGCTACGGGTGCGGCGTTGGGACAGTGGTGTGCAACTATGGCATGACCCGCCTCATGATAGGCCACCCTCTTTCGCTCTTTTTCCCCAAGCCTTCTGCTTTTTCTTTCTGGTCCGGCAAAGACCTTTTCCACCGCAGCCTCAAAATGCTTCTGGCTTATCTTTTTGGCCCCTTCACGAGCGGCAAGAAGCGCTGCTTCATTAACCACGTTGGCTAGATCCGCACCTGAAAATCCGGGGGTTCTCAGTGCTATGGATCTAAGGTCAACATCCTTGGCCAGAGGCTTGCCCCGGCAGTGAACCTTCAGGATGGCCTCTCTACCCTTGGCATCTGGAGCATCAAGCACAACCTGCCTATCAAAACGCCCAGGCCTCAACAAGGCTGGGTCAAGAACCTCTGGTCTGTTGGTGGCAGCGAGCAGAATCACCCCGATGTTCGGCTCAAAACCGTCCATTTCCACCAGGAGCTGGTTCAGGGTCTGTTCCCTTTCTTCATTACCTCCACCAGGGATGCCCCCACCCCGAAACTTGCCAATGGCATCTATCTCGTCGATAAAGATTATGCATGGCGCACTCTTTTTTGCCTGGTTGAAAAGATCCCGCACCCGCGCAGCTCCAACACCCACAAACATCTCTACAAATTCTGAGCCAGATATAGAAAAGAAGGGCACCTTGGCCTCTCCCGCAAGGGCCCTTGCCAAAAGCGTCTTTCCAGTTCCAGGAGGACCAACAAGCAGTACACCCTTTGGAATCCTTGCACCAAGGGCCTCAAATTTTTCAGGTTTTCTAAGAAATTCTACAACCTCCTTCAGCTCTTCCTTTGCCTCTTCACATCCTGCAACATCACTAAAGCGGACACCAGTATCCTTTTCAACAGAAACCTTGGCCCTGGATTTCCCGATAGACAAAAGACCACTGCCAGGAGTCCCCATACCCTTCATAAGCAGAAACCATAGACCAATCCAGAAGGCTATAGGCACTATGGTTCCCCAGAATATCTGGCCAATCATGCTGTCTCTGGTGCCGGAAAACTCGACTCCATGGGCCTCTAGTTCTTCAACCAGCTTGTCATCCTTTACGCGTACCGTACGGAAAAGGACAATATCCTCCTTGCGAATTCCTGTCTCTTCCAGCCGTTTAAGTACATCGTTCAGGCTGGGCCGCGAGCTGAAATCAAAAAAACCAAGGCCTGGAGATTTTTCCCTCGGGGCCCGCTCCTCCATCATCCTTTCAATGGTCTTTTTTAGGACAGCCAAATCCTTATCAGGACCAGTAAACATAATGCCTCGTATTTCATCTTCACCAAGACGGACTTCCAAAACACGCCCGCTTTTCAACATCTCTTTAAACTGGGAGTAGGGAATCTGTTTGGTCTGAATGGACACCAACAGTTGAGGCAGTACCAATATCAGGGCTATTCCAATCAGCCAGTAAATTGCAGTAAAAACAAGCTTTTTATTCTTATTGTTTGAAGGGCCTTTTTCCTTTTTTTTCATAAGATAGCTGCTAACGCACTGTCTTGACAGTGACAAAATGGATTGAAATGACGCCGGTTCCTAAAATAGAACCTAAGCAGGTACATCTGCAAGTCAATACAGCAAAGAAGTCAATTCTTGACCTGGAGTCTCGGCAGCAAAATGTCCAGAACCATTTTTGTCAATTTATCCACCGGCAGTGTTGCATCTAGGGCAATACAACCGTTTTTAATCTGTTTGTAAATTTCTGCCACTTTTATAAGGTAATCCAGTTGTTCAAAGTTGTTTGCCTTTTCGTTTCTGTTCTGTCTGATCCTTTTTACAGCTTCTTTTGGATCAATTTCCAGAAAGATACAAAGATCGGGCTCTATAGACAGGGCCATGCAGTCTTTGAGTATCCTTTTCGGGTCCAGCCCCCTGGCACCCTGGTATGCAGCAGTTGAAAAAAAGTACCTGTCACAGATAACAATCCTGCCATCCTTCAGGGCCGGAAGGATAACCTTTTCCAGATGTTCCTGCCTGTCTTTTCTGAAAAGGGCAAGCTCTTCTTTGGGAGAAAGCCTAGAGGCAGCGGTAAAACTCTGACGAAGCATCGAACCCCACTGTCCTTTGGTGGGCTCAAAGGTGAGGAGACAATCCTTGCCCATTTTTTTAAGGGCTAGATAAAGGTTGTTGGCAAGAGTACTTTTACCTGAGCCGTCGATGCCCTCGATTACTAGTAAAAATCCTGGATATTGGTTTTTCATCTCTTTTTTGTCTTTTTTACCGGTCTTTTCCTTATGAGAACATAGGTCACACCAGGTCCACCATCCCAAGAAGGTGCACTGCTGTACGCCAAGACATAACGCCTGAATCGCCCCCGATTTAAAAAATCCTTAACAAGTCCCTTTAGGACAGGCTTGCCAGGAGATGACCTGCCCCTACCATGTATAAAAGCTATGGCGCGCCTGTTGTTCATTATGGAATCGGACATGAAACCGTCCATAACCTGCAGGGCCTCTTCTGCCCGGAGACCGTGCAGTTCACAGTAGGCCTGAATTGCAAATTGTCCCCTCCTAAGCCTTCTTACAAGCCCTTTATCCATGCTGAACCGGGGACCATCCATATATTCTGGTATCTTTTCTACAGGAAGGGGACGCTGACCCCTTACAACCGCGGCCAGTTCCTTGATCCCTTTCTCCAGGTCATCGGCTTCCTTTTTGGCCCGGATATCTTGACGCTGTCGCTCGATATCCACTGGTTCCGAATCAACCCTGTCTTCAAGAGGGACCACACCCTTCATCGCTTCATAAAAAAGCTGTCTGTCGCTCTTTTCCTTATCAAGCTTCTTCGGCGCTTGTGTGTTTTCCGTCTTTCTTCTTTTTTTCTGCTTCTGAGATTGGGCCACAAGAGAAGCCAGGTTTTCAAAGGGCCTTATCTTGAGAGGACCTGCTTCTTCACAAAGCATATATTCGGACGCACGGTTACGGCGGCTCATGTTGACAAAGACCTTTTACAGCAAGTGTCGTCTTACCCTCACTCCAGAGTAATTAATGAGAGTAGTTATATCAAGATTTGAGTAAGAAAAATATACTCTTGCATCAACCTCACGATACCAAAATAATACATGAAACCTGTTTCATTTTTATTTCAACCATTCTTGACAAGAAATCCAGCCACTTCTATATTTGAATACAATCTTGCTGGGGGATCGTCTAACGGCAGGACGGTAGACTCTGGATCTACTAGTCTAGGTTCGAATCCTAGTCCCCCAGCCATTATATTTTGGTCTCTTACATTTAGGGTTGGGCACGTCTCTGCTAGGGAATATCCTGTATGGAAAACAAAAATCATTCCGCACCTACCGGCCCCAGAGCTTCAACACCTTCCCTTAGAATTCTTTTAGCAGAAGATGACCGATCGGTAGCAGACGGATTCCGAACTATACTTCAAAACGCTGGATACAATGTGGTAGGGGTGGCCTACAACGGGGTCGAAGCAGTTGAAAAAACAGCAGAGCTAAACCCGAACATGATCCTTATGGACATAAAGATGCCCTTGTTAGATGGACTAGAAGCTGCAAGACAGATCAATAACATCCCTGGACAAAACATTATTCCCATCATCCTTGTGACGGCCTACGCAGAAAAACATCTGGTGGAAAAGGCTAAAGGTAGAGGAGTGCTGGGCTACCTTGTAAAACCTGTCCATGTTGACGACCTGGTACCTGCAATAGAAATGGCCCAATCTATAGCCCAAACCATAAATGCCCTAGAAGGGGTAGTGGAAAACCTGTCTGAAGAACTGGAAGCAAGAAAGCTCCTTGAACGTGCCAAGGGAATCTTAATGAAACACCTGTCAGTTGATGAAGCAACGGCCATGCGGATGATGCAAAAAGAAAGCAGGCGTCAGCGCATCAAACTCAAGGAACTTGCAAGGGCAATAATAGCCTCTCATTCAGTCTTATCCTAAAATTCTTTCATCTAGGGCACCATCTTCAACAGTCCGAGAAAGGCCCTGCCTCGCCCATTCTTTCTTCACAAACATTGCACCCTGCCTAGACTCCCAAACCCCATGCATCTGTAAAACCTCCATTAAACTAATACCAGCCACATGTCAAAACGATCCGAAATCACCGCGCCAAATTTATGCCTTCGTACAACAAAGGCATCCCTAAATTTGACATAATTTTGTCAATTTTTGTCTTCAACTTGCCGATAGAAAATAAGGGGATGAAACCTTTTTATAACAATCAGTCCCTATTGCATTTAAGGAGGAAAGATGTTTCCAAACGCTGTCATGAACGAACATGCAGAGTCAGAAAGCCTTTCTGCCAGGCCTAGGCTCCTGATAGTAGACGATGACCCTAGTCTGAGGGAATTTTTGGAAATCTTTCTTGCAAAGGAAGGCTACAAGGTAGACTCGGCTGAAACGGGCCTAAAGGCTCTGGAAATGGTAAAGCAAGGCTCCTATGATCTTGTAATCACAGACGTGCGCATGCCCGGGATGGACGGTGTGGAACTCCTTAGACAGTTAAAACTATTAAATGCAGCCATGCCCGTTGTACTTATAACTGCATTTGCGTCTCTGGATGCCGCTGTAGATGCAATGAAAGAAGGGGCCTGGGATTATCTGACCAAACCCTTCAAAATAGAAGAACTAAGGGAGGTAATTGAAAACGCCCTTTCATCCAACCAGGCATCCACATTAAAATCGGTAGATTCCAGAGAACGCATCTACAAACTCGACGACATGGTAGCAAGTAGCCCCGCCATGTTAAAGATCTTCCAGTTGATCCAGAGAGTCGCTCCTAGCCCGTCTTCTGTGCTTATTACAGGTGAAAGCGGTACTGGCAAAGAACTGGTCGCAAAGGCAATACATAACCTGAGTGACAGAAAAGACAAACCCTTTGTAGTGGTCAACTGCGGAGGGATACCGGAGACACTTTTGGAAAGCGAGCTTTTTGGTCACAAAAAGGGGGCTTTTACTGGTGCGGACAGGGATAAGGTGGGGCTTTTTACCCTGGCTGACAATGGAACCATATTCCTGGATGAAATTGGGGAGTTACCTTTAACTCTGCAGGTAAAGCTTCTAAGGGTGGTACAACAAAGATCCTTTACCCCTGTTGGAGCCACCACTCCGGTAAATGTTGACTGCCGTATCATTGCCGCAACCAACAGGAATCTTGAAAAAGAGGTGATGGAGGGTAACTTCAGGGAGGATCTGTTTTACAGGCTGAATGTAATTCATATCCGTATGCCTCCCCTTAGAGAAAGAAAGGAGGATATTCCTCTGCTTGTGCAATACTTTCTTGACAAGTATGCAAAACTTCACAACAAAAAGGTCCAAGGTATCTCCAGCTTCGCCCTGCAAGCCCTTATGGAATATCCCTTTCCTGGAAACGTGAGGGAGCTAGAAAACATAATTGAAAGATGTGTGGCACTGTCAAGCTCCAGTCTTATACTGCCAGAAAGTCTCTATATAGCAAGGTGTAAACACAAAAATGAATTTCAGTCAGACAGAATCGACGATTCGCACAGTAACAAATGCAGCCTCCCGGAAGAGGGCCTTGATCTGGATAGCTATCTCGCTGAGATTGAAAAATCTTTACTGTTAAAGGCCCTAGAACGTACCAATGGCAGAAAGAAAGAAGCTGCTGATCTTCTCAAGGTGAACTTTAGGTCTTTCAGATACAGACTGTCAAAGTATAACATCGGATAGAATATTTATGTCTTGTGAAAATCAAACAGGACTTTTCCTGTCAGTCACTGCAGGCCGTCTGTTGATATTTGTTTTGCTCGTTGTCTCGGCGGTCCTGTTTCCAGGTTCTTTTTCAAGCGCTGTCAAAATAACATATCTGTCCTGGCTCCTCGGCTGTGCATTCCTGCTAACCCTTAT
>Ga0256835_1000428_pt1 | contig 31915 bp, 19 predicted proteins | sample PIR30metaG_FD_185972 | JGI IMG/M metagenome (GOLD analysis project Ga0256835, IMG submission 185972) | Hydrothermal vent microbial communities from East Pacific Rise, Pacific Ocean - PIR-30 | ecosystem: Environmental > Aquatic > Marine > Hydrothermal vents | place: Pacific Ocean: East Pacific...
AAATACCGATGTATAATCTTACTAAGACAAAAAATCCGAAGATAAAGCTTAATTTAAAACTCAGAAATGATACTGAATACGATGCTGTGAAGGCAAAGATAAGGGTTCTTACCCCTTCGAGGGATAAGGTTGTGTTTGAGAAAGAGGTGTCGGTTAATATAGGGAAAAAGGATGAGGAGAGCGGAAAGGCGGGTGAAGCTGATATCCCGTTTGAGTTTGATTTTACCGATTCTATGGTAAAAACACTCGGTGTATGGCATACGGAATATGAGCTTTATGATAATGAAGGGAATTTGATTAAGATGAGTGAGGAGAGTGAGAGCGGAAGATTTTCATTGTATAAGACAAGAAATAAATATATCCCTTCGGGAGGGATTGATGCATGGCTTACGATTAAGAATGAGCGGGTATGGTGGGATGAAAAACCCGAGCTAACACTTCATATAAAAAATTACACTGATAAGGAAAAGAGTTTGAATGTCAGATATGAGTATATCCATGATGGTTCCAGACCTTTCGGGAATATAATGGTTCCGGCTCACGGAAGTGTTGAGAAAAAAATAACCTTTGACCATAATAATCGTGTAACAAGATACTGGATGTATCTTACTGATCATCACAATTATTATAAGAGGATATCAAAGGGATTTTTTATAAAGAGACCCGAGACAAAGAGCACGGTAAAAATAGAAGGAGGATATTATCAGAAATACGGGAATCCGATTTCATTTAAGGTGGAGTCGACAAATCAATTAAGCAGAGGGATGAATGTTGGGCTCAGGGTTGATATTGTGAATGAATGTTTCTTCGATGGATGTAATTTTATTAAAACTGTTTATTCGAAAAAGAAAGAGCTGGTGGGAAGAGAGAGTTTTAAGGATTCGGGTTCTTTTATGCCATCCGGGCTTACGCCGGGAAACTACAGATTAAAATTTACCGTGGAAAAACCTGACGGGACAAGAGAAGTAAGATACAGAAGTTTTGAAATTGAAAAAAGTCGAATTATGATAAATATACGCCCCGCCATCTACCCTTTTTATTCATCTTCGGGATGGAAAGCTTTTTTGTTACCGGGGAATGAATATAATATAAAATTCATTCTAAAAAACAGAGGATCCATTGATGTTGAGCATGGCAAGATAAAATTCTCATTGAAAAACATCAGAACAGGAAAGGAAATGTTTCTAAAAGAGATAAAGGACATTAAAATAAAAACGAAGGAAGAGGCGGAGGTTGTAGGAACATTTGTTTACAATCCCGAAATCGGAGAGACATATAAATTTCATTTTACATATGAAGATGAGACATATGATAAACCCGAAGAGATTCCTTATAATGTGAATTATTCTTCCGCGATTTACTGTTCATTAAAAAAAGATAAAAAAGAATATCAGTATCCTGAAAAAGCAAAAATATATGTGGATCTGAGAGGAGCCGGAAAGATTCATGTAATTCTTGAGTCGAATGAACTCGGATTAAAAATTGAAAGAGATGTTGAATTAAATGAAAATAATAATTATTTTTCGGTTGAATCCTTTGATATTCCGTTAATATACGGAGGAGGGGAATTTGCCAGTGTGTTTAATTTAAAAACTCATATCTCCGATGATTTTGGGAATACAGGTGAAGATCGTATCAAAATTATTGCCAGATCATTGAATATATCCGTAAGCGGAGCCTTTGATAAAGAAATTCCACAGGAAGGAAAGAAGATAGGTTTTAAACTTGGTATAAAAAGAGTATCAGGTTTTATTATTCCTCTTCCGGCAACTCTCAGGGTATATTCAAGTGAGCTCGGTATCGATGAAAGCAGGAGCATTAATATCCTGCCTGATGATGAAAATATTTTTGAATATAATATTGATATCCCCGAAGGTATTGGAATGGGGTACAATAAACTAAATTATGAAGTAAAATCAAATAATATTCTCATAAAAGAAGGTTCTTTTATGATTAACATACCTCCCTCTGATATTTTGATAAAGGAGCCGGGGAAAAAGGAGATAAATTCCGGAGAAAAGATAAAATTGGGTTATGAAAACATAGGTGGAAAAAACGGAATATTCGAGATAAAAGGTTATGTTTATGATATAAGAGGAAAGAGGATAAAGGAGTTTTCCCTTACAAAAGAGATAAAAGCGGGAGAGAGCTTTGAGCATGAGGTTGAGATACCGGAAGAGGTATTGGACGGGGAGTATATTGTAGTAAGGAAAGTTACGGAGAAAAACACGAATATCACAAAGAGTGCCTATGATAAGATTATAATAAAAGGGGTTAACCTTTCCTTTAAAACAAAGATAGATAAGAAAAAATATTTTGATAATGAAAAGCCTGAAGGAGAGAGTGATATAAGTTCCGGGCAGGGAAAGATAACCGATGGCAAACTTAAAACAGAGATATACAGAATGGTCAAGGAAAGAGGTAAGTTCCTTTTTAAACCCGGAAGATTCGGTAAAGCGAACAGGATAAAAGGCGGAATAGGTAAAGGGGGAAAACTTTACCTTATAACCGAAGCAGGATTTATCAAATACAACCCTTCGATAAAAGCATTTGATATTTTGAATAAGGATATAACAAACGGTGACAGAGTGTATTTTGATAGCGAAGGTAATATATGGGTAAACAATGGCTGGAACGGAGGGGTGTATAAAAGAGATGTTTCGGGTAATTGGACAAAATACACCACAGCCAACGGATTATTGTCCGATATGGTATATGATATGATAGAGTATGAGGATAGCTCGGGAGCAAAATCAATCTGGTTTGCAACAAATAGCGGGATCTCGGTGTTAAAGAGTGGGAACTGGAGCTCATATAAAACTTCGGACGGATTACCATCGAATTATATATATAAATTCGGAAAGGATGAAGAGGGGAAAATATGGGTTTCGACAGGCGGAGGAGTTGTAAGATTTACCGGAACGAGTTTTGAGGCTCCGTCCGCACCTTTCGGAAACGGAAAACCGTATTTCCATATGACAGACACTACAACCGGAGAGCTATGGTTTATAGTCGGCGGCAAAATTTACAGATACAAGAGCGGAGTATGGAAAGAGTGGAACCTCGATGATATAATGAGCGGAATTCATATATATGAAATGAGAGCTGATGATGATTCGGTGTGGTTTATGGCCGATAAATGGGATAATAACTCATATGTCAGATATATCATAAGATACAAAGATGATTATAATTTTTTCGGAAGTGATACCATATATAAGTTAAATACTGTAAAGAGTATAATTCCTTATGAAGGTGAAGGAATTTATTTTGTAAATTCTTTCGGATATATCGGATATGATGGAAATAGCTGGGTAAGTGAATTCATAGAGATTGACATGGATAAGATACTTGATGATGTGAATTGTTTTGCATTTGACAGAGAGGGAAAACTATGGCTCGGAACAAGAAGCGGTATAAGTATATATGACGGAGAAAAATATGAAAACAGGGTAAAATTTAAGGATGACAATCTTATTGGCGTTGTAAGGGATATGAAAACCGCATCCGATGGTAAGATATACGCTCTTACCGAATCAGAGATAGTGATTTTTGACGGAGACACTGAAAGTAAAATAAATTTATCGGACGAAACAAGGGAAGGAAATCATCTGGAAGTGGATACACTTTCAAGAGTGTGGGTTCTTACAGGGGGAGAAGTTTCATATCTTTCCTATTATGACGGAAGCTGGCATGAGTACGCAGGGGAACTCTATTATACGAGAATGGTGTCTGATAATTCGGGAGGTGTATGGTTTATGGATTCCGAAAGTATTGTTCATGTAAAGAGTGATTTAAGCGAAGAGAGAGTTAATTATCCCACTGGAGTTTATGCATACAATGTGGAAAAGATATTCGTTGATAGTAAAGGTAGATTTTGGCTTATATCTGGTCGTCATTATTTTGCGATGTCCCGTAGTCTTGATTCTAATAAAAAGAAGAAGTATAGAGGCCTTTATCTTTATGACGGAAGCAGCTGGATTGATTATTCATCAAACGAAGGATATCCCGAAGGTGGGGTTTATAATATAACCGAAGCGGGAAACAAAAAAATATTCGTGATAGGTGTTAAGCCTCCTGAGTATCCGTTGTTTTCAAAAGAGAGATTGTTTGATATTTATGAGATAAGAGACGGGAAATTTATAAAGACTGATAGTAATTTTAATATGAGAGAAGCAATAGGATTTATTGAGAACAAAGGTTGTTTTTATGTGAATGTAGGGGAACTTTACGGTGAAACAGGTGTTCTTAAAATATCGGGTGTTCCCGGGCTTTATGAAAAGCTAATGTGGAGTAAGAACTATCCTGTTAATATTAACAGCGGAGGAAGTGTTAGTGTAGAGCATAAAACCGAGACCGAATTTCCTCCCGGGTCCTATGTTATAAGGGGAACTCTTTATTCATCATTGGGTCAGAATCTTTCGGAGAGTGAAGACAGATTCATAGTGAGAGGAAGTGATGTATCTCTTAATCTTTCGAGAGAGGGAGAATATCCTCAATACCTTAAAAAAGGTGATAGTGCGGAGATAAAGTTAAGTTCATTTAATAATACGACGGAGGATAAACAGGGACTCTCTTTGGAAGTGAAAATGGTTTTACCGGACGGAACGGAAGAGAGTGTTGAAAGTAAAAGCATAGATATATTAAAGGGAACCGAATATACGGAGACAATCGGGTTTGATAAAACGGAAAAAGGTATATACAAGATAAAGGCTGAGATAAAGGAGGGAGATAAAGTTCTTTCCGAATCCGAATATCTTATAGAGGTTACCAAGCCTGAGGTTGAAGTTAAAACAATCACCCCCGAATATGCAACAGATGATGAATTTCCCGTGAAGATAAAGTTAAGAAATACGGGTAAAATCCCGGTGAATGTAAATCTTTCGGTGGCTGAAATAAATATTGACGAAAATGTAATATTAAAACCCGGAGAGGAGAAACTGATAGAGGGAAAAGATAAGATATCATCGGATAAAACATATAATCTTGAGATAAGCGGAGATTTGTCCAAGAGTGAGAGTTTTATCGTAAAATACGGATACAGAGAGGTTCTTGATATTAGTGTGGCTCCGGAATACAGAGAGGGAGCCGTAAGTGTGGGATATACCCTTAAAGAGAGTGAAGGTCTGCCTTTCAGGGAAAAGCTATATTTTAAACTATATTCTATCGGCGGAACAACTCCTCTTTATGAGTTTGTAAAAACATATAATGTATATCCCGGAGGAGAGGGGATAAAAGATTCTGTAAGTTTTAATCTTTTACCGGGAAAATATATCTTAAAATATAAAACAGACAGAGGAGCGGAGCAGGAGAGAGAGATAAATGTAATGGCAGCGGGAAAAGGGGTTTTGACATTTACCCCCGCGGCAAACTACCCTGTGGGAGAAACGGAATTTTCCTATAAATTAAAAAATACTGATAGTGTATCTGGAAATATTGGTCTTACGGTATTCGTTAAAAAAGGAGATAAAACGGTTTTCAGTGAAAACAGAAGTTATTATCTTGATTCTGGGAAAGAGAAAACCGATTATTTTACTATCAAAACGGAAGAGAGAGGTGAGTATGAGGTGGAGATAAAAGGTGTAAAGCTTACCAATCCTTTTAAGGGCAAGATTACAGTATTACCAATTGAGGAATATTCGGCGGCAATTTCGGTGGAAGAGATTGAGGGAAGCAGAATTCCGATAAAAGTTAATTTGAATAATAGCGGCTTCAGTGAATTTAACGGAACAATTGTGGCACAAATGGGAGAAAGAAGGATAACCGAAGATTTGAAAGTTGCGGGAAACAGTGCGGATACTGCGACCTATTATATTGATACCGAGGGGCTAATGAGCGGAGAATACACGGTTAATGTCATTGTTTTCAATGAAAAAGGGGAAAAAATAGCTGAGAAGAGTGTAAAAGTAAGGGTAAAAGGTCCTCAGATAGAGATATCGGATTTTCCGGAAGATCTTGAGATAAAAGCGGGAGGCTATGCAAAGGTTCCGCTTAAAGTTGAAAACAATGGTAATCACCGCGGAAGCGCCACACTTAGAGTAAGAGCTTTTGACATTCTTGACAGTGAGTTTGAATTAACCCTTGAAGCAGGAGAAGAGAAAGAGATTGACGGTATATATATAGATGTTCCCGAAGGAGTAAGTGAAGGGATATATCCTTTTAAATACGAACTGAAAGGGGAAGGAGTTGAAGGAGGCTATAAAGCGGGAAAATATGATTTTAAAGTGAAAGGGATTAAATTCGATGTTGAAACCTCTCTGGATAAGGATCTTTACAGTGTAGGAGATAAAGCGATACTTACTCTGCGAGTGAATTCGAATATGGAGAGTGAATCAGAGTTTAAAGCTATTGTAAATTGGGGAGAGTTCAGTGAGGAGAAGTATTTCAAATTAAATGGCACTGAAGCGGATTTAACCTTTGAGATACCAATAGATACTGTGAGAGAGGGAAAACTTTTTTACGGAATATATTATAAAGAGGGAAAAGGGATATATCTTAATGACCTCTATTTGAATATATCGGGAGCTGTGAGTGTTGTTCTTGACAAACAGGTATATAACCCGGGAGATAATATAAGGGCTGATTTCACACTGAAAGAGCCGGGAAAACTGACAGCAGAAGCATTCGGAGAGAGAAAGAGTTTTACGGGGACAAGCGGCTCACTGACATTTACAGTGCCGGATGAAACTCTCGGAGGAACATATGCCATAAGCTGGAGCTATGAACCTTCGGGAGAAAACGGAGAGCTTAGGAGCGGTTCAAAGAGCTTTGATGTTGCGGGACTTGTCGTGAAAACCGCGGAGGTTATTCTTGATAAAGATAAATATCAACCGTCCGATACAGTGAAATCAAGTTATAAATTTGAATCCAACAGGGATGTATCGTTAGAGCTCAGAACATGGATAGAGAAACCTTCGGGAGAATGGGAATGGACAGGAGGAAAAGAGATAACCTTAAAGAGTGAAGGACAGAGTGAAGCTGAGATGGAATCAAGATTTGAGACAAAAGAAGCCGGGGTGCATAAGTTGATATACGGAGTTTACAGAGGAGATGAGCTTGTGGTATCGGGAACTGTCTCCTTTATGTGCGGAGATTCTTTCCTTATGGGCGTCAAAGCGGAGAAAAGGGAATATAAGGGAGCTGATAAGGATGTGAAAGTTAGTATTGAGTATTTCGGAAAAGGCTCGGGAGAATTATCACTTTATCTTGATGATGATAAGATGGAAAAGACCCCTGTGTTTAAAGGTAATGTGAATATGGACGGATACGGAGTGAAAGAGGTCATAATATCAAAGACAAAGATAAAAGGGGGAAAACACAAACTTAAAGCTGTATTAAAACAATCGGGATTAATCTCTGTGAAAGAGAGCGAGTTTTCTTACGGAACCGAGCTTTGCGATTTAAGTGTAAGCTATTCATCCGTTGAAAGGGAGGGATTAAGATACAAATACAGAGTGGAGGTTATGAACAGTGGTAAGAGGGTATCGGGAGCAACGAGTCTTGTTTTCAGAGTTGACGGAGTCGAGATTTCGAGAAAATCGGTAAAATCATTAAATAGCGGAGAGAGTGTTAACTATGAATTCGAGTGGAATGGAATCGGAAAAGCGGGTGATAGGAAGATGGAATTTGAGGTTGACCCTGATGATAGTGTGAAAGAGTATAATGAAGATAATAATAGCCTTGAATTTACCGAGAATATCCCGGCTGTATTTTACAGGATGGAGGTTGAGCCCGAAGAATGGAGTGCGAATACCGAGGTTATGATAACGGGAAGATTGATAAATAATAATAACAAAGAGATAAGTCTTAAAGCTATTACAAAAGTGATTAATGATTCGACGGAGGAAGTGGTTTTTGTTAAAGAGAGAGAGGTTAAACTTCCGGCGTTTAACAGCACTGTGTTTACTGAGACATTTAATACGGGAGTTTATCCTGCGGGAGGTTATAGAGTTGAGCAGAGTATAACCGGAGATGAAACAGAGCTTGAAGATAGCAGATATATCATATTGAAAGAGAGCAAATCCTTAAGCGCAGAGCTTGAGCTTTTGCCGAACAAAATCGGAGCTGGTATTGACAGTGTGGTAAAACTGAAGATAAAACTTAAAAACACCGGAAACACCCCGATTGAAGATGAAATTGTAAAAATTATCATGGAGAATAAGGAATCGGGAGAAATTGTTAAGAGTGATGAGATTAAAGTATCGCTTGGAATTTCCGAGGAAAAAGAGGTGGAAAAGACGGAGAGTCTGAATCTTGAACCCGGTGTGTATGAGGTAAAGATGGAATATCAGGGAAAAGAGATAGTATCGATGGAACTTGAGGTGATAAAAGTTATAAAAGGTGAAACAGGGATATCCGTAGTACCGAAAGTACTGTTAATGAACTTTTCCGAATTTATGTGTATTAATTCCAGAACATTCATAAAGAAAATCCTGAGAAGCGGAAAACTGGATTATGAAGATAGCCGTGATATAATGGATAGTTATTTAAAGTATGAGAAAGGGGAAAACACTATTAACATTATGTTTGATAATATTGGGATGATGGATTTGAATGATGAGATAAGAGAAAGAGTATTCAGAGGAGAGGGATTGATAATGATAGCAAGCAGAGCAGGAGAACTGAGAGAATTAAAGGATATGTTCGGGGTAAGATTAATGAGAGTTCCTGTGAAAAAGAGGGAAAGATTTTTTAAGATAATTGAGGGAAGTGAGAAAGGAAAGTATCAGCTGAATAAAAACTCAAGACTGATGTTAAAGATAATTTCAGGGGATGTAAAAGTATTGGCAAAGAGTGTAAAATACGGGTATCCTGTTATTACCGAACGAAAATACGGAAAGGGGAGAGTTGTTGTAATCTCCCATCCTCTTATACTCAAAAGCGGGATGAGAAAATTTTCAAATTTTGTATTATGGTTAATAAACAGATTGAATGCTGAGATTTATACTGAATCCGGATTGGAAAGGATAATTCCGATTGATATAAACATAATAAATCAGACGGATGAAGAGAGAGAGATCGGTGTAAAAGTTATATTCCCATACGGAGTGAAAGGATTCGGATATAACCCGAAACCTGCGAACTATAAAAAAAATGGGGGAAATCTATTCTCAAGTGGTTTCTTTTTTGACAATAACTGCAACAAAAAAGAGGATGAAAAAATCAATCCGGAATGGAAACTGAAATTGGGAGCAGGTGAAGAGAAGAGAATAAGGTACTGGCTCGGAATAGAAGACAGGATAGGAGTTTATAAAGTGAAGACTGAAATAAAGGAAGGTGATAATAGTGTATTCGAAAAGGAACTTACATTTGAAATAACCGAGCAGGTAATTGATAGAATTAACAGAGTCATAAGGGAACTTGAGAATCTGGATATTGCCGGACCTGATTTAAGATATGTTAAACGGGCTGAGAGATACCTTAAAAGGATAAGAGATAGAAGGGAATTTATCGGTGAATATTTAAAGAGCTTTATGAATTTAAGTGATGCGATAAAAGCAGGAAAAATGCTGGGAAAAGTTAATAGTGTTGATATCGGGGATATAAGAAGAGAGATAGGTGATTTGATAATTGTCTATGCAAGAAAAAACTACGAATTTCTGAAAGATTTGCCATCTTTTGATAGAAATTTTTTCATAAAGGGTAATATGATGAAGAAGAACAGAGGGGCAGGAAAATCAGAGTGGAGATGATGCAATACGAGCGAGATAAAAAATGAAATTGAGCGAAAAGTTTGGAAACAGGAAGGGCGGCGGAGATTTCCCTCCGCCGCCTCCTTATATCTTCATGTTCAAGTCTTTTTTTGCAAAAACAAAGCAATTTTGTTAATATTTTTTTATGAAAATTTACGGAAGAATAATTCACACAGGGCAAAAACGACAGGAACTGCAATAATAAATAAAATGAAAGAAAGCAAACACTATGGAGCTTTTTGTGCGAATGTCGGAGGATAAAAATGATTGAAAGGTTAAGATTCATGAATAAAATGGGATTTCCTGTAATATTAATTACATATGTTTTATTATCACTTTCGTGTGTAAGCTCTGTTAAATATTATAAAACAGCCGAAGAATTAAGAACAAAGAAGGAATATGTCAAAGCCATAGAATATTATATGGAAGCCATGCGAAGGGAGCCGAAAGAAACAAGGTACCGCTTAAGACTGATGGAAGTAATGATGGAAGCTTCCAATTATTATTACAGGCAGGCTAAAAAAAGTGAGAAAGAGGGGAAATATGAGCTCGCTTTAGTGGAGTTAAACAGGGCTCTTGAGTATAATCCCTATAATCAAATTATTGTTTCGGAAAAGAAAAGATTGTTAAAAATGATTTCAAAGGAAAAAAAGAAAAATGAGAAGACGGAGATTGAAAAACTAAAAATAAAAACATCGGTTGCCAGAAGTGAGCAAAGCAGATGGGAAAACAATGAAAGGGTAAATCTTAAGTTCATAAAACCGGTGAAATTAAGCGAAATAATAAAAGCTGTCGGGAAAGCCGGCGGAATGAATGTTCTGTTTGATTCGGATTTCAGAGACAGTAAACTAAAGATAACACTTAAAAACATTACTCTTAAAAAAGCACTTGAAAGAATTTGTATGATAAAAAAACTTTTTTATAAAAGATTGGACAGGAGGACTCTTTTGATAATCCCTGATACCGCATCAAAAAGGAAATTGTATGATAAGCAAATTCTTAAAAATTTTTATCTTTCGAATATAAAGGCAGATGAATGCGCAAAACTTGTGTCAAATGTGTGCAGGATAAAAAATATTTTTGTTAACAAGGGATTGAATATGATAACCGTAAGGGAAACTCCCGAAAAAGTGGCACTTGTTGAAAAACTGGTAAATTTTTATGATAAAAGAAAAGCTGAAGTTATGATTAAAGTGGAAATAATGGAGGTAAACAGGGATAAATTAAAAGAATACGGGGTGGAATTAAGTCAGTATCAGATATCACAGGGAATGGTTTCATCTTCGGAGAATGGGACTATAAGAGGAAATAGATTCTTTTATCTTGATTCCTCGGATTTTAGCTTCACAATTCCCACTATATTATATAAACTTCTGGAAAATGACGGTGAATCAAGAATCATAGCAGAACCCCAGGTCAGAGGAGAAGACGGGGAGAAGATTGAGATTAAATTGGGAGATAAGGTACCGGTTCCAAGGACAAGTTTTGTTCCTTTTGCTACCGGCGGTGTAAATCAACAGCCAATAACATCTTTTGATCTTCTTGATGTTGGGATAGGAATCAATATTATTCCCCATATTCATCACAACGGGGAGGTAACTCTTGATTTAAGCTTCAGGTTAAGCTTTATAACAAGTCCTGGGTCAAGCACAATACCTCCCACAATAGGGAATAGATATGTAAAGACAAAGATAAGGCTAAGGGACGGAGAAACGGGTGTAATGGCAGGTCTCATAAGAAACTCAGAAAGGACAAATATTAAGGGCATCCCCGGATTAAACAGAATCCCTCTGCTGAGAAACATATTTTCAAAAAATAAAAAACAGGTTACCCAGACAGATATAATCTTAAGCATAACTCCTTACATAATAAAAATGCCGGATATCTCAGAAGAGGATTTAAGACCATTGAAAACCGGTACGGAGAGTAAAATATATTATGAAAAAGAGAGTAAAAAATGAAGAATAATTATATGGCCTTATTTATTGTTTTTGTTGCGGTAATAGGAATTTACAGCGGATGTAAAAGAGTTCCCTTTTTTGCAAAGGAAGGAGCCACGCTAATTTTAAGCTCCAATAAAACTTATATTAAAACGAAAAATGATTATGCTATTATAACTGTAATAGGATTTGATTCTCAGGGCGGAGCTTTGCATGATCACACAACAGTGTATCTATTAACTTCATTGGGAGTGCTGGAACCATCGGGATTAGAGTTGCTCAACGGAAAAGGCACTGTAATCTTTTCATCATCCGAGAGCGGAGTTGCAAAAATATACGCAAGATCAGGGAGTGTTATGTCGGAACCCATAGAGATAAAAGTGGGAAGAGCAGCTCTTGAATCTTTAAGCATATCAGCAAATCCTTCGTATTTTGAAGCGGGGGGAGGAACTTCAAAAATAGAAGTTATGGCATTTGATAAAGATGGGAATCTTTTATCAGGAATCCCCGTTGTTTTATCTGTCTCAGGAAGCGGCTCCTTAAAAAAAGGAGGATTACAATATACTGATAATAAAGGGAAAATTACGGATTATCTTACAGTTGAGAAAACTTCTTCAGTAAAAGCCACTTCGGGTTCCGTTGAAGCTGCTGTTGAAGTAAAAGTTGAAGAGGAAAAAGAGAATAATCCGCCTGTTGCAGGATGGACATATTCACCCCAAAATCCTTATTATGAAGAAACAATATATTTTAACGGAAGCTCAAGCAGTGATTCCGACGGTTATATCGTCTCTTATGAATGGGATTTCGGAGACGGTTCGAGCGGAAGAGGGGTGAAGATATCACATAAATATACATGGAATGGTTCGGAAGAAGAAAAAACCTTTAGTGTTACGCTAAAAGTTATTGATGACAAAGGAGCTTCGGATGTTGAGGTTAAAAATATAACAATAAAAAAACGGTGAACGGAGAATTAATAACTTTATCTATTTAATATAATGGGGTGAAGATGACCAAAAGGATTGAACAAAGACTAAAAATCATAAAATTACCAATTATAATCCGCTATCTTTACGAGTTACGAAAAACATTTAAGAAGCCTCCGAGCCAAGAGCTTCCAAGCCTCAGGGGGCAGCCTTTTGGGCAATCAAGCTAAAAAAGCCCAACAGCTTTCTAAAAGCCTCGGAGCTAAGATACTGATGAAAGGTTAAGAGAAAAATGAGAGATATTAATAAATATGAAGTTTTTAAAAAATCACACAAACTTGTTTTAAAAATATACGAGATAACAAAGAATTTTCCGAAAGAAGAATTATACGGATTAACATTACAGATGAGGCGAGCATCATATTCAATCCCGATGAATTTAAAGGAAGGTGGAGGAGGAAGTGAGAAGGAGTTTTGGAAATATGTAAGGATAGCATATTGAAGGTGGAAGAATTATTGTATCAAATAGTGTTATGTAAGGATTTAGGATATATAAGAGAGAAAGAATATAAAGAGTTAGATGAAGCTGCGGAAGAAACACGAAGGATATGTTATATTCATTAATTCAAAAAGGAAAGAACAAATGACAAAAAAAGCTCCGAGGCTTAGAGGCTCTGAGCTTTTGGCTTTTATAGGAGATTACGCTTTATTAAACCAACTCTTACACTAAAGTTTGCTCCAAGGTTTGGGAACAAATAGTTTTTCATAAAGATTTATTGCAAATCTGTCTGTCATTCCTGCGATAAAGTCTATCACTCTTGTTTTAACAGAATCCTCTTCAGGATATTTTTCTATGTATTTTTCAGGATCTTCCATTATATAATAATATAAATCTTTTAATACTTTCATAATCTTGGCTTTCTCAGCCTCATGTTCCTCTTTTTTATACACTTTTTTTATCAGAAAATCTCTGAGTTCCATTGTTGCCGAATAAATTGTATCGCTCATTCTTATGTAATCATAATCATGCTTTTTCGTAGTAAAAATAATATCCCTTACCATTGTGTTTATTCTCTCTCTTCTCGTTTTTCCTAAAGTGTTGTTTAAAACTTCAGGAATTTCATCTTCACTTATAAGTCCAGCTCTTAATGCATCATCAAGATCATGGTTAACATAGGCAACAATATCAGAGTATCTTATTATCTGCCCTTCAAGGGTAAACGGCATTTTTTCTGGAAGAAAAACTTCTCCGAATCCTTTTGAATGTTTTAATATGCCGTCTCTAACTTCATGGGTAAGGTTAAGTCCTTTTCCTTCATTCTCAAGCTTATCCACAACTCTTAGACTATGCTCATAGTGTCTGAAACCTGTCTCTGAAAGTTCATTAAGAACCTGCTCTCCAAAATGTCCGAAAGGAGTGTGGCCAAGGTCATGTCCCAAAGCTATAGCCTCGGTAAGACTTTCGTTGAGATGCAGAGCCATCGCAATTGTCCTTCCGATTTGAGAAACTTCAAGCGTATGGGTAAGCCTTGTTCTGTAATGATCACCTGTGGGCGATATGAATACTTGTGTTTTATGCTTTAATCTTCTGAATGATTTTGAGTGTATAATTCTATCTCTATCCCTTTGAAAGGGAGGCCTTATATCATCCTTTTCTTCAGGATGGGGCCTCCCTTTGCTTTGAGCGTTCTTTGTCGCTTTGGGATGAAGATACTTTTCCTCTATCTCTTCTATCTCTTCTCTTATATTCATTCTTCTTCGAGTGCTTTTAGAACATTTATTGAAATCCTCTGATTTATTTTTCTCGCATCTTCAAGATATTTACTTGCTTCTGAAATAAGGTTCTTCTTAAATTCTCCATCATTAATAGAGGGTAGGTTAATCTTTACATTAAGAAAAGCACCTTCTGCAGCTGCCCTTCCGAGCCATCCAGCAACACCGGCATCTGATATTGAATTTTTATTACCGATTTCAGAAACTCTTTCAGCCAATTGAAGAGCAATAACTGATGTTTTTAAAATATTGAGAGGAATTTCAGCAGCATACTTTGCTGCTTCTTCAAGAGCCTTTGCTCTTTCCGCCTTTTCTTCTTCTGTCTTCTTAGGTAATTTTCTCGCTGCCATGAATTTGTTGAAAGCATTTGTATCTTCGTCAATAAGTTTTATAAATTCATCTTTAACACTCTGAGCTTTTTCTCCGAGTGAAATAAATTCATTCCTATAATCTTCATACCCTTTTTTATTATACGAAAGAGATGCTACCATGGAAGATAAGGCTGACGAAAGTGCTCCCGCTATTGCAGAAACACTCCCTCCTCCCGGAGCAGGTGAGTCAATTGATACTTCATCAACAAAGTCTTTTACTGTGAGATTTGTTAAAAGACTTTCAGAACTATCTTTTGCTATAATGTATTCAATAATTTTTTCATCAGCTTTAAATGGGGCAACTGAGTTAAGGCCCAATGATTTTATAGCAATATCAATAATCTCTTTTTCCGGTACTCCTGTTGTTTTCCCCTGCTTTTTAAGATAATATTTCCCTGCTTCATAAATTGCCTCTTTAGGAATAAGTCCTACGACTTCACTTCCTGTAACCAAAAGTCCCAATTTCTCAGCCTGTGCTCTCACTTCCTCATATACTTTCCAGAGTGGAGTTATTTTATAGTTTAGAAGATTAATTGAAATTTGAGCAATTCCATACTCATCAATATACCAGCCAATTGCCCTGACAGCCTTCAATGTTCCCGGAACTCTCAATGATTTTCCGTTTGAATCCTTTACTACTTTCCCATTTGCATCTCTCTTTAATCTTCCATTTTCCCTTATATTAAGTGCAATTTCATTGGCAAGTTTTTTATCCTTTGTATTAAGATTCACATTGTAAGCAATTAAAAATTCTCTTGCTCCTATTATTGTAGCTCCAGTTTTGGCAATTTTATCATTATATTCGTCTGGACCGAAATCCGGTTTCAATTCCTTTAGTTTTTCAGGCAACGCCTCATATTCTCCCTTCCTTACATAGGATAAACTTTTTCTTTCAGGCGTAGTAGCAGCCTCTTCGTAAAGGTAAACCGGTATATTTAATTCTTTTCCGACTCTCTCACCTAATTCTCTTGCTATCTGCACACAATCTTCCATTGTAACACCTTCAAGTGGTACAAAAGGGACAACATCTGTTGCACCCAATCTTGGGTGCTCACCTTTATGCTCTCTCATATCAATTATTTCCGAGGCTCTTTTAATTGCCCTGAAGGCAGCTTCCTTTATACTTTCGGGATCACCAACAAAGGTAAATACTGTTCTGTTTGTGGCTTCTCCCGGATCAATATCAAGTAATTTCACTCCTTTGACCGATTCAATTGCTTTTTTGATTTCATCAAGTTTTCCTTTATCTCTTCCTTCCGAAAAATTTGGGACACACTCAACAAGTTTTGCCATATTACCCTCCTGTATTTAAAATTTTAAAATCTAATATACAATATTAGAAAGATTAGTTCAAGCTTAAAACAGTCCTCTGTACATCCCACCATCTATTAGGATGGTTTCACCATTTATATATCCTGCTTTATCTGATGACAAAAATGCAACTAAATCTCCAAATTCCTCTGGTTTTCCTATTCTTTTTGTGGGAATGTTTTTGGAAAGTTCTTTTAATAAAATATCAAAGTTTTTACCTTCTCTTTTTTCCCTGTCCTTTAAAAGTTCTATTACTCTTTCTGTCATTATGTATCCGGGAGCTACTACATTTGCTGTAATATTAAGTTCGGAAATTTCATTGATTAATGTTTTTATAAAAGCAACAACCCCAACTCTTGATACATTCGAAAGTGCTATTGTAGGGATTGGCTGTTTTACTGAAATTGAAGTGGAGGCAATTATTCTTCCCCATTTTTGTTTTTTCATATATGGTAAAAATGTATATATTAGCTTTATAGTACTCATTAGGTTTAATTGTATAGCCTTTTCATACTCATCAGGGCTAAAATCAAGTGCTTTTCCTGAGGGGGGGCCACCTGCATTAGTAAATAATATATGAATTGTTCCGTATTTTGAAATTACATTTTTTTCAAAATTTTTTATATCATCTATTGATGTAACATTACATTGAAAAGGTAAAACCTCAGTATTGAATTTATCTTTGATTTCTTGCGCTGTGTTTTCAATTCTTTCCTTGCTTCTTGAGCATATTGCCAGATTCACTCCCTCTCTTGCCAGAGACTCAGCAACAGCTTTTCCGAGACCCTTACTTGCAGCAGTTATAACTGCAACCTTCCCTTTTAATCCTAATTCCATTTTTTTGTAAAAAAAAAGGGGGAGATTTCTCTCCCCCTTATATTTGAATTTTCAGCTATTATACGATTCCGTATGCAAGCATTGCTTTTGCAACTTTAAGGAATCCTGCAATGTTAGCACCATAGAGATAGTTTCCAGGTTTTCCGTATGCTTCGGCAGCTTCGAGAGAAGCTTTATGAATACTCTTCATGATATTGTGAAGTTTGCTGTCAACTTCTTCTCTTGTCCACTGAAGTCTGAGACTATTCTGACTCATTTCAAGACCGGAGACTGCAACACCACCTGCGTTTGCTGCCTTTGCAGGGCCATAGAGAACATTATTTTCAAGGTAAATATTAATAGCATCAAGTGTTGAAGGCATATTTGCACCTTCGGATACGCAGATAACTCCATTCTTAACCAATGCCTCTGCATGTTCACCTTTGATTTCATTCTGGGTTGCTGAAGGAAGGGCTACATCGGCTTTAATTCCCTGTTCTTTTACCACATCCCAGACACTCTTACCATCATAGTAATCAACTCCGAATTTCTCCGCATACTCTTTTACTCTTCCTCTCTTTACATTTTTGAGCTCCATAAGGAAGTCCCATTTTTCTCCTTTAACTCCGTCCATATCCACTACTGTACCTGAGGAGTCGGAAATTGTGATTACTTTACCACCCAACTCATTGATTTTCTGAATTGTGTACTGAGCAACATTACCGGATCCGCTAACCAATACTGTTTTTCCTGAAAAATCCATTCCTCTTGTTGCGAGCATTTCTGCTGCGAAGTAAACATTCCCATAACCAGTGGCTTCAGGCCTGATTAAGCTTCCGCCCCATTCATAGGCTTTACCTGTTAAAACACCGCCGGAATGTTCATTCGTAATTTTTTTGTACATTCCCAAAAGATAACCGATTTCTCTTCCGCCAACACCAATGTCACCGGCAGGAACATCTGTGTTGGGGCCAACATGTCTGAAAAGCTCTCTCATGAAGGAATAGCAGAATCTCATAACTTCTGCGTCTGATTTTCCTTTGGGATCAAAATCAGAGCCTCCCTTTGCTCCTCCCATTGGAAGAGTGGTAAGAGAGTTTTTGAAAATCTGTTCAAAACCCAAGAATTTAATAATTCCTTCATAAACTGTAGGATGAAATCTTAGTCCACCCTTGTAAGGACCGAGAGCATTGTTGAACTCAATTCTCATACCTCTGTTTACATGTACATTACCCTGATCATCTTCCCATGGAACTCTGAAGATAATTTGTCTGTCAGGCTCTACTATTCTTTCATAAATTTTAGCCTTGACAAATTCGGGGTGTTTGTCAACTGTGGGTTCCAATGTTGTTAGAACCTCTTCAACTGCCTGATGAAATTCAGGCTGTGCAGGATTTTTCTCCTTAACTTTTGCAATTACCTCTTTGATAAGAGACATATTATACCTCCTTTTAATATTAATTTTTTCCCACTAAATTTTATCTTTTCTTGAATTTTAATGTTCATTAACAATTATATCATTTTAAAACTTAAAGTCAATATTTTAACAAAAAGAATCAAATTTACTTAATCATTGAGTATAGATTATCCCTTTTCAATCCAAGATAAAAGAAATTTTTCTGAAGTATAAAAGTAATTAATATTTTATTTTCCAATAATTTCCAGTTCCTCCCATATTTTCAATGATATTTAGAGATGTTACATGGGTTTGAAGATTCATATTATACATCATTCTAAACATATTCTGTTTTGCCTGAAATTCTCTTTGTCTTTCAAGTAAAGATTTTTTTCTTGAACCTGATCTGTATTTTTTAGAGTTATTAATATTATTGATGATATTTTGTCCGATTCGATAACCTGTTTGAACCCCCCTGTTGAAAGAATTATTTGCAGGTGAATAACCTGTTTGCTGTCTATAGCTTACAATAAATTGTTGCTTTTGTGCTAATGTCATATTATTCCAATTCCTTTCTATCAAAGTCCACAAAATATCTCCGGAAGAGATAATCTTTTTTTTGTCTATGGGAAGGCTCTGAAACTTTGATATCAGATCATTTTTTATTGCTTCTCTTAAATCATATGTGAAATTAGTATTATTACCCTGAAGATATTGCATAAACATTAAATAATTAATGAATCCATCAATATCTTTTTGAGTAAGAATAAGTCCTGAATTTTTATCATAGGCGAGAATTTTAACATGTTTCTTCATAATTTGAAAAAATGCAGGTTGTTTATCTGCTGGTAGTTTTTGAAATGCAAAGTAAAATTGGTTGAAAAGATAGGTCCTTGAAACTCCTAACTTAATAGGGTCTGAAATTTTATATAATGCCTGCATTGAATTGTTTATTTTTTCAATCTGTGAAATTTCATTTTGTGGGACTTGATTAAAACCATTTATCTCCGCTATTTTTAAAAAATCCCTCTCTTGAGAGGTAATTTTTTCCCCGACAATAAATTCAAGAAACTTTACAAGAGCTGAAAAGTGTTTTTCTGTGAATTTATAACCATCCTTTTGAGCCAATATTTTCCCTTTGTTTAAATTAGAAGTAAAAGATTTCTTTTGTTTTTGAAAACCCTGATTTTGAATTTTTTTATAATAGGTGAGAACAGCTCCGCTTGAATCTTGAAGAGAAATTGCTTTGCCATTAAAAAATACAACTCTGTAACATGTAAGAACTCCGTTTCCACTATCTTTAAAGCATAAACTTCCGTTTTGATATCCCCATTGTCCTGTGCTGACTTTACTATTGTACTTAAAAGAATAGGTGAAATTACTATTTAAGACGAATTCAACTCCATAATTTTGATTAACCCATAGATATGTAAGATCATCAACTTTTTGGGGATAATAACTTGTTTGAGCTATAAGTATTGTAGTTGAAAAAATAGTAAGGATGATAAAAAACTTGATTATCTTATTCTTATTCATAAGACCTCCTTTAATAAAAAGATATATCATAAGAAAATTTTTTTCAACCCATTTTTTTATAAGAGGAGGATTTCCCTTTTATGTTTTTTGGTAATTACAAGTGAAGGAATTTTTCTATATTACAAATTCTTTTCTCTGAAATTTTTTATATAATTTTCAACTGAAACAGAACTTTCTTTATTATTTATTTCCTTGAGAAAATTACTGAGAAGTTCCTCTTTATTTTCTGTACTCAATGAATTTGAAGATAAAAGATTATTTATCGTAGAAAAATATCTAAACATTATCTGGCTTGCTTTGCTGTTTTTTTCAGCTCCTAATTTTTCAGTTAATTTATCGGTGGTTTCAAGAAAATTTTTTAATTCATTGCCACCGAGTTTTTCAGAGATATTGTTTACAGCGTCCATGAAATTATTTATTACCCCTGTTAGACCATTTTTATTTAACTTGTTAATACTTGTAAATAGAGATGAGAATGTTTCTGCATTGCCAAAAGTAAGATATTCTGCTGTTTTGAAAAAATTAATAGCTCTTGAACTTGTTAATTGATTGTTCAATAAAAACATTGCGGTTTTAAAACCATTAATTACATTATTATTTTTTGTCGATTTTGCAAAACTGTATATTTTATTAATTTGAGAGCCCATTTTGGAAATTGTGTTTAGAGAACTTTGCTGCTCTAAAATTTCAGAAATATTTTCCGATAATAAATTACTGTTTGAATTTAATTGAGAATTATTGATTAGAGGTGAAAAATCGTAAGAGTTTATAGATGAGATAATACTCATCTTTATCACCTCCTTGAATATATCGGACAATTTATATAAAACTTTACACTATTTTATAAAAAAGTGCAAGTTTTTTTAAAAATTTCTTTATTATTAATACTTATAAAGAGAAGTCTTTTTTAAAAGCTGAACAGCTGAGCAGCTTTTTTTTATTTTTCATCTTGTATCACCTTAAAAAAATTAACCCATAGATATTCATATAATAAAATTTCACAATCAAATTTTAATTTAATCCAATAATTCTTTTCTGTTTCTAAGCAATTCATCATCAATTTGGTGCAGAGCTGTTGCCTATCAAGGCTGTTTTTGTTTTACTACAACAGATATAGTTCTACAGATAGTCTGAGTTTGTTATCTTCTACCACTTTTTATAGAGATACTGGATGCAGCGTTTCTTAAATATATTAAGATTTTGATGCTTTTATTCTCACTTATTCATTTTTTTTGAAGTATGATTGTACTTTATCTGATTTCTTATCATTTTTTCTGTGGAAAACGGAGCTTTCCCACCACCTAAATATTTATGAAACCATTCTAAGTGAGCATTATAGTAAACTGGCATTGATTTTATGTAATTGGGCCAATGCCCGTCATTTTTAAAAATTATCAGAGCTGAGGGAACATTCATTGATTGAAGATCTGTAAAAAACTGAAGGCTCTGGGTGTATGGGACTCTGTAATCCCTTTCACCGGTTATCACTAAGCAAGGAGTTTTGAAATTTTTAACATAATTTGAGGGTGAAAATTTTTTGTAAAGTTCAGGGTTTTCCCATGGGGCCCCTTTCATTTCCCATTCGGGGAACCATAACTCTTCGGTTGCTCCGTGCATTGACCTCAGGTCATAAACTCCCATCATAGCCACCATTGCCTTGAATCTGTCTGTATGTCCTTCAAGCCACATTATTGCGTATCCTCCCCATGACCATCCCATAGCACCCATTCTACTTTTATCAACATAGGGTAGGGTGGAAAGATAATCCGTCACTTTTTCTATGTCTTCCATAACTTTTCCACCCCAATCTCCTGATATAGCCTCAACAAACTTCTGACCATATCCCGGAGAACCATGGGGATTTGCATAAGCTACAATATATCCAGAGCCCGGATAAATCTGCCAATCTCCTCTGAATGAATCAGACCACATCTGCTGAGGTCCTCCGTGGATATTAAGGATGAGAGGATATTTCTTATTGGAATCAAAATTATGGGGCTTAATTATAAACAAATGAATATTTGCTCCGTCAGCCCCCTTTACCCAGTGCTCCTCCACTGGTCTTATGTCATAGTTTTTAACTATATTATCATTAAAGGTTGTAAGCTTTATTGCTCTTTTACCTATTCTGTATCTGTATATCTCAACAGGCTCGCTTACGGAGGTTCTTGTTAGGATTATGCTTTTCCCATCAGGTGTTATTTCAAACTCTCTCAATGCCTTTAAATCTACAATCTTTTTTATCTTGTTTGTTTTTAGATTTACTCTGTAAAGCGGGTAATGAGCTTTTTCTTCAACCTTAAAATAAATATATTTTGAATCGGGAGACCAGACAAAATCATCAATCCAGTTATCAATTCCCTTTGATAAAATCTTTTTTTCACCTGTCTTCCTGTTATATAGAGCAAGTCTGAAAAGATCTGATTCGTAGCCCGGGATTTTTTGCATCAGATAAGCTATGTATTTACCGTCAGGAGAATACTTCGGATGGCCGTCAAATGCTTTATTATCACATGTTATGCATTTTAATTTTTTTGTTTTAAGATTTAAAAGGAAAATATCATTATTAGTTGATCTTGAGAGATCTTTGTCAAAATTACTTACAACACAAAGCTCATTTTTATCCGGGGAAATTGCAAATCCCTTATCTCCAGAAAGTGAAAATGGAGGGAAATCATGCTTACCGGGAGTAAGATCTTCAAATTTCCTTGTTTTTAAGTTGTATGTAATTATGTGTGTATACTTCCAATCTCTGTAAAATGTCCAATGCCTGTAAAGAAGAGATGTTGCATAATGAGCCTGAACAGGACCTTTGGAAAGTTTATCCGATAGCTTTTTATTACATTTTGCATCAGCACCGCATTCTGGGTATACCGACGATGTAAAAACTATAAAATTATTATTCAAAAACTCGGGACTTGAAATTCCCGGAGAAAATTCCATGACCCTTTCTGCCTCTCCGCCATATATATTTATTTTATAGAGTTTTTGTCCCTTCTCCCTGGCGCTTAAAAAGTAAATATACTTACCGTCTGAAGACCAGAATGGTGAATAATCACTTTTTTTATTATAAGTGAGTCTTTTAACTTCCGAAGTTTTTAAATTTAGCAGATATATATCACTGTTTTTCTCAGCTTTTTTAAGATTATAGGATGTTAAAGTAAAAGCAAGAAAATTTCCATCAGGGGATAAGGCTAAATTCCCAATTGATTTAAGCTTATAAAGTTCAAATAAAGTAAAAGGCTTTTTGGATTGGACAGGTTTGGCAAAAGATATGAAGACAATTAATAGAAAAACAAAAATTGATACCACTCTTTTTTTCATCTTTCCTCCTTAAATTGAAAACAATACCTATTTTCAAAAAAATAATTAATTAATTCCGCCCTTTTCCACATTAGAATCAAGTTTAATTATCTCTTCCTGATTCTGTTTGCTTCCCTCTGCTTTTTTCTTTTTTCTTCTTCTTTCCTTTTTTTGAATGGGTTTTCCTGTATAATAATTAAGAAAATCCTTTATTGCATCGGATTTTGCTGATTGTTTTAATTTCCTTAAGGCTTTAGCTTCAATCTGTCTGATTCTTTCTCTTGTAACATTAAAATATTGTCCGACCTCTTCCAGAGTATGCTCAGTGGCTCCCTGAAGTCCGAATCTCATTCTAAGAACATTCGCTTCTCTATCCGTTAAAGTTTTTAAAAGTTCGTCAATCTTTTCACTTAAGCTGCTGTGAACGACTGTTTCCGAAGGTGGTGCATCCTTTTCATTCGCAATAAAATCACCAAGATGAGAGTTTTCTTCTTCTCCTATTGGAGTTTCCAGAGAGACAGGATCTTGGGATATCTTCATTATCTTTCTTACTTTTTCAACAGGAATTTCCATCTCTTCGGCTATCTCTTCAGGCTTGGGATCTCTTCCTTTCTCCTGTAAAAGTCTCCTTGCTGTCCTATTCATTCGATTTATTGTCTCAATCATATGAACCGGTATTCTTATCGTTCTTGCCTGGTCTGCTATGGCTCTTGTAATAGATTGCCTTATCCACCATGTTGCATAAGTTGAAAATTTATAACCTTTTTTATATTCAAATTTTTTAACAGCTTTCATAAGTCCTATATTACCTTCCTGAATCAAATCCAAAAATTGGAGACCCTGGTTTGTATATTTTTTAGCTATTGAGACAACAAGTCTTAAATTTGACTCAACTAATTTTCTTTTTGCAGCTTCAAGGTCCCTTTGAGCCGTTCGTACAATTTCAAGAGATTTTTTAGCTTGAGCTAATGTGGTACCTTCCTCTTTTTCAAATTCTTTAAGTTTTTTCTTCAAATCCTTTTTTTGAAGATTTAATCTCTTAATTTCCTCTTTATCCTTTTCATTCTTTATTTTTTCTTCTATTTCCTTTATTTGATTTTCAAGTTTTCCAAGTTCCCGTGCTTTCTTTTTAAGTAGGTTAATAAGTCTGTTAATCGTATTCATGTTTAGATTAAGGCTGCTAAAAATTTTTGATGCTTTTAAAAATAGCCTTTCAATTTCTTTCTTATTTTCTCCCTTATTCCCTTCCCTGAGCAATTTTTCAAGCTTTTCCCTTATATTGTCAATTTCATATGTTTTTTCTAAAAAGTCTTTCTGCTGCTCTTCAATTTTTTTCTCTTCGCTTTTTTGATCATCAATTTTTCCCCCTTCCTCCTCATCATCAGTTATAAACTCTATTACCTTTGAATATGTTAATTCCCCATTTAAAATTTCCTCTCTAATTTTTGCGATTTCTTTCATCACTATTAGAGATCTGGAAAGCCCCCTGATTATCTTATCTCTTGATTTTTCAATTCTTTTTGCAATGACAACTTCTCCCTCTCTTGTCAAAAGTGGAGTATCTCCCATTTCTTTTAAATAAAGTTTAACAGGGTCAACTTCTCCCTCACTAACCATAATTTTTTCACCCTTTTGAGTTTTACCTTCAAGATCAATATCACCTTCACTCTTTTCAAGAGAATCAAACCCCTCAATATCCACTCCATTATCATTAAAAACACTTTCAATGGCTTTATATTCATTTTCCTGAGTTGGATCTACTATTTCGGATAATTCATCATAAAAAATGTATCCCCTTGTTTTCCCTTTTTCAAGGAGTTTTTTTAATTCCTTAAGTTTTGCCTTTGATTTTACTATTTTTTTTACCTCATCGGATATAAAAATTTTATCTTCCATTAAAAAACCTCCTCTATGTTTAATTTATCAAGTGTTTGTATAAGCTTCATTTTTTCACTGAGTATTCTATTAAATTCGCTCTTGTCAGCAATTTTTTCTTTTTCTTTCAAAATAGTATTTAAATTCCTTATTCTATTCTTTAGAAACATTGATTTTAATTCTTTTAAAGCAGAGTAAAAGTCTTGCTCATTGTAAATTTCCTCTTTATCGAAAATTATAAAAAAAAGTATCTTAAGTTCATCTTCTGATAATAACTTATTCAATGCTTCATCAATTGAATCCTCATTTATCTCCTTACTCTTTAACAAAGCTCTTGTTATTTGAGGGTACTTTAAATGTTCAAAATATTCCTCTTTGAAATCTTTAAGAAAAGGTTTTAGTGATTTGAAACTATTATCATAAATGAATTTTATTATAATCCTTTCAAAAAGTTCTATTTCAAATTCTTCAAAAGTTTTTCTTTCTTCATTCTTTTTAGTTTTATACTTATATTTGGAAATAGTGTCTCTTAAATACTGTTGTGAAATTTCTAAGATTGTAGAGGCCTCATTTATATATTCATCTAAAAAAATAGGGTCATCTATTTTTGAAAGAATTTCACCTATCAAGGATAAAGCTCTTTTCTTTTTTACAGGATCCTTAATTTTTCTGTCTCCAAGGTAAAATCTTACCGGAGTTATTGTTTGAGAAAGTCTCTTTTCAAATTCCTCAATTCCATACTTTTTTATAAAATCATCCGGATCCAGACCTTTTTCACCTCTAAAAATTTCAATATAAAGACCTGCTTCAAAAAGAATCGGAAGAGACCTTTTTATTGCATTTAAGCCCGCTTCATCAAAATCATAAAATATCACAACTTTATCTGTGAACTTTTTCAAAAGAAAAGCCTGTTCGTGGGTTAGGGAAGTGCCTAAAGATGCAACCGCATTTTTTATTCCCTGCTGATAAATTGATATTAAATCAAAATATCCCTCAACTAAAATTGCAAATCCTTTTTCTCTTATATGTTTTTTTGTAACATTTAGTCCATATAGCGAAGCTCTTTTTCTGTAAACAGGTGTATCGGGTGAGTTTTTATACTTTGGGTTATCTCCATCTTTTATTGCTCTTCCACCAAATCCTAAAACTCTATCCGAAATACTTAGAATGGGAATTATAATTCTTCCTTTCATAAAAGGAATAATAGAATCATTCTTTTTCACAAAATTTCCGCTTCTTATAAGGACATTAAGGGGATACTTTGATGTAATCTCTTTTATAAGATTTATATTTAAAGGTGAAAAGCCAAGCTTGAACTCTTCTATAGTCTGCTTTGAAAATCCTCTTTTTTCAATTAAATAATTGGAAGCTTCTTTCCCAATCTCAGTAAAAAGAAGCTTATGATAAAATTCAAGAAGTTCTTTATTTAGCTTGTAGATATCAGTTTCTATTTTAGAGCCTTTAAATTTTTTTTCCGGGAGTTTTATGTTGTACTCTTTTGCAAGATATTCTATTGCTTCCCCGAAAGATAGTTTTTCAATTTCCATTATAAAAGTTATAACATCACCTCCCTTTCCACACCCAAAGCAGTGAAACAACTTTTTATCAGGATCAACATGAAAGGATGGCGTTTTCTCATTGTGAAAAGGGCAGAGACCTACAAAAGTTCTCCCGCTTTTCCTTAGATTGGTATATTTACTTACCACCTCTATAAAATCAATTTTTTCTTTTATTAAATCAACAGAATTCATTTCTCTCCGTAAAAAAAGACAATACAATATAGGCTTTTTTCAATTTTTGTCAATACTTAATGTTTGTTAAAAAAAGAAAAAACCTCCCTGTTTTCTCTTACATTCATCCCAGCGTTCAATAAGATAATATTTTTCCTTTTCAAATATTCTCGTAATATTTTCAAGATATTCTTCAGAATCTTTAGTGTCCATGTTTATAGTCTTATTCACATAAGAAAGCACCCTTGAATGATAAAATGGGATAAGGGATTCCATGAGCTTTTCTCTATCAATAACATTATTCCTATAAGCCACTGCATAATTGAAAATTATTCTCGACCATAGCCATGATGGATAATAGAATTTTGAAGCTCTTTCAATGTCTAAAAGTTTTTCAACTTCATTTTTTTCTGCGATTGGTAGAATTTCATCCCAAATATCTTTGAATTTTTTGTAGCCGTTTTTAAAACTTTTTAACAAATTTTCAATATTAACCTTTATTTCAGGAGGTTCTCCGTTTATTCCGAGTCCAAACCCATATATGCTGCTGGGTTTACTTTCAAAAGTGTCTTTCCAGAAATATTCAAAGTCAATCATGAGATCAAAAAGGGTTGAAACAACTTCGATGAACATTTTTGAAAGATGTTTTGAGGGGTCTTTTACTCTGTGAATTTTCGGACTTCCTAAAAATGCCTGAGATACATTAAATCTTCTTGCAATTGCAATTGTGGTCATCCAGATGTCAATTCCAAAATTTGAAGTCTTTTCATTCCAGAGTTTTTCAGATAAAAAGGCTCTCGCAAGTTTTCCGGAAAATCCGAAATCTCCTCCGATTGGTTGCCTAACCCTAAGCCCGAAAAGTGTTCTTAGCATAGGGTAGGAGATGTGGTTTGTGATAGTTCCATCGTATTTGTGTCTGACATATATGGGAGTGATATAGTCCACTCCGGCAAAAAGAGGCTCTCCCAGATATCTGACCCATTGAGGAGTGATGCTTTTTAAATCAGCATCCACCACAATAACAGCTTTTGCATTAAGCTCTACCGCAGCTCTGAAAAGATTCATTAAGTTATTTCCCTTGCCTTTAACACCTTCCGGAGTTGAAATGTAAACTTTTGGAATTCTCGTGGGAGTGTTTAAAAAAGCATCCATGGTACCATCGGGCGAATTGTTGTCAACATTGATTATTACCGACTTTTTGTCAGGGAAATACTCTTCAAGGCCTCTGCTGACAATATCGGTAGGGTAGGCTATGTTGTCAGCTTCATTGTAAGAGGGAATGCCAACAATAAGCTCAGCTTCTTTTACATTTTGTGGATTTTTAATTATAGAATTCAAGCTTAACCTCCTGTATATAAATTATATTTTTTTTCATCTGTGATACTCAATTCCTTTTATTAAAGTCATTGCTCTATATATTTGTTCTAAAAGAACTATTCTTGCAATATAATTTGAAAATGTCATTCTGGAAAGAGATAGTTTGAAATTAGCTCTTTGCTTAATCTCATCTGATACCCCTGAAAAACTCCCGACAACAAAACTTATTCTTTTTGAAAGATTTATCTTTTCATTTAAAAACTTGGAAAAATCAAAAGAATCAAATTCCTTTCCCTTTTCATCCAATAAAATTAAAAAATCATCTTTTGAAACAGCTTTTAATATATTTTTTCCTTCTTCTTTTAAAAGCTTATCTTCCGTATAATTTTTAGTCGTTTTTTGAATTAAATGAATTTTAAAAGGTATTATTCTCCCGATTTTATCTTCATAATCTTTCTCAAGGTTATCCAAAGCTTTAAACTTATTTTTTCCAACCCATATAGTTCTAATTTTTTCCATTTTCCTTCAAAAGGCCGTATTTTTTCAGATGGTTATACACACTTTTCCTCGTTATTCCCAAGATTTGGGACATTTTCGTTCTGTTCCCTCCGGTTAATCTAAATATTTCCAAAAAATATTTTTTCTTAAGCTCTTCAAAAGATAAAAGATTTTTAACATTTTCCTTTATGAACTCTTCCTCAGAGAAAAAACTGTTTAATTCACCTGAAAATTTTAATAAATCATTATCTTTACTTTCTATAAAAGATTTTTCCACCATATTAAAAAGTTCCCTAATATTCCCTTTAAATTCATACTGTTTTAGAAAAGAGAGGAAATCTTCTGAAAATCTCTTTCTTTTATTAAACCTTTTATTTAATTCTTTTAATTTTAAATTTGCAAGGGGAATTATCTCATCTTTTCTTTCCCTTAACGGAGGAATCAAAATAAGCTTTGAATTTAAGTAATAAAACAATGATTCTGATATTGAGTTCTTTAATTTTGAGAAATCTTTAATTGTAGTTGATATAATTATAGCCCCTCTAAAAATACTTTTTTTTTCGCTTCCCAAGGGGATGTATTCACCTGTTTCAAGTAAATTTAGTAATGGTGATTGAAGATTGGGGGGTAAAAGCTCTACTGAAGAAAGATATATAGTCTTAGCAGAATCTAAAATTCCTTTTTTATCCTCAACAGCTCCTGTAAAAGCTCCTTTTACATGGCCGAATAATATTGAATAGCCAATTTCCTTATCAATATTCCCTGAATTTATATGATAAAAGGATTCATCATTTTCTTTCCATATTAAATTATGATAAAGAAGAGCTAATGTTCTTTTACCAGTCCCTCCTTCTCCCATAAAAAATAGATTACTTTTTACTCGGGACAATTGTTCTAATGTAGTAATGATTTTCTTTATTTTAATATCTTTAAAGATTAAGTTCTTGGAGAGAGATTTGATTATCATCCTTTTCCCAAAGTTCTTCTAAATTATAGTATTCTCTCGTTTTTGTTAAAAACAGATGAACTATAATTGAATTATAATCAAGGAGAATCCATTCTGACAATTCTTTCCCGGATATACTCAAAGGTCTTGTTTTAAATGATTTCTTCACCTTCCTCTCAATTTCATCTGAAATAGCTGCAAGCTGCCTCGTTGAATTACCTGAAGCTATTACTATTGTGTCTGTAACAGATGTAAGAGGAGTTACATCAAGAATTTTAATATTTTCTCCTTTTTTGTCCAGAATAATTTCACAAATAAGTTTTAGCATTTGTTCATCGGTTTTTTCCAAAATTTTCCTCCTTGTAAAGATTCTCTTTATTTATTAAATCATATACAGTTTTCGGTACAAGATACCTGATACTTAACCCCTTCATAATCATTTTTCTTATCTCCGTTGAAGATATATCTAAAATAGTAGAATCTATCAAAATGTTTATTTTCCCGATGTTATTAGCTTTTTCTCTCTTTATCACGCTATATTTTAAGTTAATTCTATCTGCTAATTCCTTTACCTGAGAAAATTTCGTACCCGGTCTTACAGCTATTATATGATTGTACTCATTAAGCAGGTCTTTCCATTTTTTCCATGTTTCAACCTTTAAAAAAGAATCTGAACCCATCAAAAAAAATATCTCTTTTTCAGGGTGTATTTTTGAAAATTCCTTTAAAGTATCAATGGTATAAGATTTTCCGCTTCTTTTTGATTCAATTTCTGAGATTTCGAAGTATTCATTATTATTTATAGCAATATTTAACATTTTAACTCTTAATTTATAGTCTGAAACTTTAAATTTGTACTTATGGGGTAGGGTATAGGTGGGAACAAAAAAGACTTTCTCAAGCCCGAATATTTCCCTTGATATTTCCGCAAATCTCAGATGACCAAAATGAATGGGATCAAAACTTCCTCCATAGATACCTATTTTGTTAACTTTCTCCATTTTCAACAGAGTCCTTTAATTCTTTCATTTTAGAGTATAGATATTCAAGTAAGGGTTTAATACCCTCACTCTTAAGGGCTGAAATTTTAAACAATTGCAGGTTTTCCTTATTGCAGTATTCCACAAATTTTTTTATATCATCTTTTTCTTCATGAATCAAATCAATTTTATTCAGGACAATTACCTTTGGTTTTTGGAACAAAATCTCGGAATATTTTTTTACCTCATTTAAAAGCACTATTAATTGCTCTAAAGGTTTTCTTCCAGAATAAGGATTACCATCAATCATAAAAAGTAAAATCCTTGTTCTTTCAATATGTTTTAAAAATCTTAAACCAAGTCCGGCACCCTCTGCAGCCCCTTCTATTATTCCCGGAATATCAGCAATTATAAATGTTCTATATCCATCCAATTCCACAACACCAGGGTGGGGAGTAAGAGTAGTGAAAGGGTATTCCGCAATTTCTGGCTTTGCTCTTGAAACTTTGGATATAAATGTTGATTTTCCTGCATTCGGAAAACCCACAAGGCCAACATCAGCTATTGTTTTAAGCTCTAAAAGAAGCTCTTTTTCCTCCCCGGGCTTTCCTTCTTCACTTATTCTTGGTGCTCTTCTCGTAGGTGTTTTGAAAGCTGCATTTCCTCTTCCTCCTTTTCCCCCTTTTGCAGCTAAGTATTTCATTCCTGGTTCTGAAAAATCAAACAAAATTTCCCCTGTTTCTGGATCTTTAACAACTGTGCCTACAGGCACCTTTATTATAGTATCTTCTCCTCTCTTACCATGTTTATTAGAGCCTTCTCCATGAGCTCCATTTTTTGCTTTTATAATAGGTTTATATCTTAAATGTATAAGATGATCTACATTAAGGTCGCTTACAAAGTATATTGAGCCGCCATCTCCACCATTTCCTCCGGATGGCCCTCCTCTCGGGACATACTTTTCCCGTCTGAAAGCAATACAACCATTTCCGCCTTTTCCGGCTTTTAGAAAAACTTTAACCGAATCAATAAACATTAATTGGATTCGGGGATAATTTCCACTGTTTTTTTACCTTTTCTTGTGTAATAGTGGACTCTTCCCCTCACCAATGCAAAGAGGGTATCATCTCCTCCTCTTCCCACATTTTTCCCGGGAGCTATTTTTGTTCCTCTCTGTCTTACTATTATTGCTCCCGCATTTATTATCTGGTTTCCATAAGCTTTTACACCAAGTCTCTTTGCTATTGAATCTCTACCGTTTTTTGCTGATCCTCCGGACTTTTTATGAGCCATTTTATGCCTCCACCTCTATCTTTTTAATTTTTACAAAAGAGTATGTTTGCCTGTGTCCTATTTTTTTCTTATAACCTTTTTTGGCTTTTTTCTTAAAAACTATTATTTTTTTATCTTTTTTGTCTTCAACCTTTTCCCCTAATATTTTTACATTGTCAAGAAAAGGGGTGCCAACCAACTTTTCCTTTTCAGTATCTAAAAAGAGAACTTTTTCA
>Ga0256835_1000429_pt1 | contig 31882 bp, 33 predicted proteins | sample PIR30metaG_FD_185972 | JGI IMG/M metagenome (GOLD analysis project Ga0256835, IMG submission 185972) | Hydrothermal vent microbial communities from East Pacific Rise, Pacific Ocean - PIR-30 | ecosystem: Environmental > Aquatic > Marine > Hydrothermal vents | place: Pacific Ocean: East Pacific...
TCGACGGTGACAAGCTATATTGAGATAATGGCATACCTGATAATATTCGGTGTAGCTCTCCTCGGAATAAGCCCTGTAATCTATGCATTCATAGCAGATGTTGTGCCCAGCGAGAAGAGAGGGAAAGGATACGCTACGTATTATGCGTCAAGCGTTTTCGGCATGGTGCTTGGCCTACTGATGGCTGGTATACTGTTGAACTGGAGGACGGCGTATCTGATCGCAGGTGTCTTCGTACTAGTGTTTGTCATAGGGCTCTACTGGTCCGGTAAAGGAGTAACAATCGGGCATAGCGACGTCTCGGAGACCATGGAGAAAAGATATAGTCTAAGAGAAGCCGTGAAAGGCGCACTGACTAGGAGTGTATTAATAATAATGATACAGATTATTGCATGGACTATACCATGGGGGATGCTAGCCTACTTCTCCGTCGACTATATCATGACGCAATGGGGGATCCCAAGGACTTATGCCAGCCTAATACTAATAGTCGCAACGATCAGTATAGCCTTCGGACATATAGTAGGTGGAACGCTAAGCGACCTTCTCGCCAGGAAGAAAGGCCCGACAGGCCGTGTACAGGTCAGCATAGCGGGAATAATAATTATCCCGCGGCAAACGCTGCTCCAAGACTTGTCGTCTCAATATTTACTGGTCGAACAACTCGTTTGCCGAGTATGTCGGCTTGTAGCTGTAATAAGCAGTTATTCTTGGATACTCCGCCATCGACTTTGATGACGAGCGGCTCTATCCCTGAATCAATAGCCATTGCATCGACAACATCTCTTACTCTGAAAGCTATTGACTCGAGAACGGCGAACACTATATGTTCTCGCTTGGTGTATCTTGTTATACCTATTATCAATCCTCTCGCCTTCGTATCCCAGTAGGGAGCGTAGAGGAGGCTGAAGGCTGGTACAAAGAATACTCCGGCAGAGCCCTCCGCGTATATTGAATTACATATCTCCTCGGTTTCCCTTGGATCCTTAATTATTCCAAGGCCTTCCCTAAGCCATTCAATAGCTGCTCCTGAATAAGCAATACTTCCTTCAAGCGCGTAGCGTGGCGGATAGCCCTCGAAATGATATGCAACGGTTGTCAGTAGGCCCTGACTGCTCAGCTTCGGCGAACCACCTATATTCATTAATATGAAGCTCCCCGTACCATATGTACATTTAACTTCTCCTGACTCGAACGCGGCTTGGCCAACAAGCGCTGCCTGCTGATCCCCTAGGTCTCCTAGGACAGGGATCTCTACTCCAAGGATATCTTTCCTCAGCAAACCATAGGATTCGGGATAACTGCTGGGCTTGATGACTGGCAACATGTTTTCCGGTATTCCGAAAACCTCTAGTAGTTCTGTACTCCACTGGAGCTTCTCAATATCCATCAACATAGTCCGTGAAGCATTGCTTGGATCAGTTACATATGCTCCTCCTTTTTCCGGCGTTATGTTCTCTGAGCCCCTGGTCATGTTCCATATTAGCCAGGTGTCTACTGTACCGAATAATAGTTCTCCTTTCTTAGCTCTCTCAACACCGTCACGTATATGTTTAAGTATCCATTCTAGTTTTTGTCGCCGAGAAATATGTGTGTGCGTATAGGCCTGTTAGTGGACGTATTATCTCGTCCTCAATACCTTCGAATTTAAGATTATCGCATCTACTCATTGTTCTAGAGTCCTGCCATACGATCGCATTATATATTGGTCTACCAGTATCCTTTTCCCATACAATAGTTGTTTCCCTCTGATTAGTAACCTATACCTGCTATTTCACGAGGATCAATCCCGGCTTTCTCCACTACTTCTCTCATAACTTTTTACAGTGTTGTTCCATATCTCGAGAGGATCATGTTCTACCCATCCCGGCCTAGGAAGGATCTGTTTATGCCTCCTATATGTCCAGGCCAGCATTACTCCGTTCTCATCATAAATTGTTGCCCTAGTACTCGTGGTTCCTTGATCCACGGATAATATATACTTCATGGAGAACACCGGGTGCTCCATGGTATATGTGGTTATGCTACATACTTTTAAACTGGTCTGGTTAGGTAGAGTTTTTTCATGACAGTAATCGTTATAAATAAGTATATAACGCGGACGACAGAAGAATACCTCAGGAATACTAATATAAACCTTACAGGTATACAGTGTGGTGTTATCCGTCATGTCTGAACACGTGTCCGGTGATACCATAACGATAGGTGATTGGAGAATAAAACCTGTCGGCACAGGGACGTGGCAGGCAGGTTCACGTATGTGGGGTACCAGTATGACAGAAGAAGCTGTAAATGCGATCGTTGAGGCTCTTTCTAGTGGTCTCAACTTCATTGATACAGCTGAGATTTATGGATTGGGTAGAAGCGAAGTCTTAGTGGGAGAAGCTCTTCGGAGATACGGGTCTAATGATGTCTTGGTAGCGACGAAGATAGCGGGCTGTAATGCTAGGCCGGGACAGATTGTGAAGCGGGCAGAAGCTAGTAGGAGGAGGTTGGGGGTTGACGCTATTGGTTTGTATCAGCTTCACTGGCCGCCTAGTATCTACACTGATGAATGCAGGATTGTATGGGAGCTTGAATCCCTAATAGATAAGGGCATAGTACATATGATAGGTGTATGTAACTATGACTGGGACGAGCTCGAAAAACTACTATATTGTACTAGGAAGAATGAAATAGCATCCGATCAAGTAGAGTACAGCCTTGTGCAGAGAGCCCCGGAGAGAAGACTATTCGAAACACTCCGAAAACACGACATGACACTCATAGGATGGGGAACGTTCGCTAAAGGCGCTCTCGCTGGAAAAACAAGGGTTGACAATATAGCCAGACTATTAGATCCAAGCTTCTAGGTAGTTGCTAAGAACTAGAAGCTCCAAGAAGCTATCCGAGAAATAGCTGAGAACCACGGCGTATCGAGAGCGGCCGTAGCTATACGTTGGTCGATAGAGAAGGGCGCTGTGCCCCTGGTCGGTTTGAGAAGGAGGAAACATGTTAGGAGCTTTATCGAAGCCCTAACGTTCTCTCTCACAAGCGATGAACTGGATAGGCTGGATAAAATTACTAAAAGGTATCTAGGTAGAGGTTTCACGAGAGTAGCACCTAGGATTATCCTAAGTATCATTATATGTGCTTTGTATCGTTTGTTCCTCTAATGATTAATTCCTATGCAGTGCTAGAATATACCGAAGATCTTCCTGATAATCGAGTTTTTCCAGTAATCCCTAGGCAATAATCTCTCCAGTTTAGCCAAGTATTTCTCTGCGGATTCTCTGGCTTCCTCAAACGTTATATTGCCTTCTTTGACCTCGTCGAGTAATCCGATTATATTGTAGTAGATATTATCAACAATTAATACTAAGCTATCACACTCGTAATCTACACAGTATTCTCTATGTATTCTGTCCATTATTTTCTCAGCTTTTTTTAAGTACTTATTAAGTGCAACAGGGTTCTCCATAGAATCGATCATTTTTCGAAGAAGTGTTCCTAGTTCACCTATGTATTTTATTGCTTTCTTGTCCAATAATATCTCCAATGTTATCGCCTTGTATTATCTAATGATTTCTATGGAATATGTTTTCCGACTAATCATAATTTTATTTAAACTGATTGATTTAAAACAGTTAAGAAAACTATAAAAGTAGGGAAGAGATCTTCCTGATATTATTCAGGATTCTCACATGATCTTCATAACATATACCGTCTACACCGATAAAACCTTCACCCTTAATCCCATCAATTGCCCCCATTACAACGGCTGTTTTGATAAGACTTTTCTCCTCGAGTTCACCATGTATCATATCATGCTTATCACTAATTGTAAGAATTAGAGCTTCTAATGCATACGCAGCCCAATTACTAACAGTGGATACTATGGTTGTATCAGTAACCGTGGCAGAGGCTATCCCTGCCCTACAGGGACATCTACACAAGTTTCCATAGGGTACATATTTCCTAATATCCTCCTCTATAATGCCAAGCCCTACCTCGTTCCCTCCATCCCCGATTCCTATGGTTTTAATCCCGTACTCACCAAATACATCGATTAGTGACAATGGGTTTAGATGATATGTCGATACATCGATCCCCATCATATTATGCATTACTCCCTCCTTATTAGGCGACGGCTTCTCAATAAATACGGCCAAGTCCGAATTAATTGACGATATCTTATCTTCAAGAATACTTCTAAATAAATACTCGTTATGCCAGTAAACATTATGGATAAGGAAATCTATTCTTGCACCATACAGGAGTTCTTTACCGGATATAATCCTTAGAAGCTCCTTGATAATGACTTCCTGCATATGATTATCGAGAATGAATAATATAGTATCGGAAAATGTTTCTAGCAAAGCCCTAGCTAGAACAACTGCTCCAATCAAACCATCTGTTTCCGGCCTATAAGACGGTGGGACATTGAATCCGGTCACTATAACTGTCGATGAGACTTTTTCAAACATCTTCAATGCGTCGCTGAGAGGATCATTGATCTTTCTCTTGAGCGCCTCGTGGAGTAGTTCTATGACTCCACGACCGCCCGCATCGTTTTTCACAATTATTTCCTCTAAAGAAATAGTTATACTAGATAGCCCTCGCAACTAGTTTTACACCAATAATAAATTATGATGAAGAAAAAATGTTTTTAAACTGATAGCTTAGTGTTTTCTAGCCACAGCATATGTGCCTGTAGCGATCGCTATTACAGCTATAATTAGGGCTATTACTGCTAACCATAGAGCTGTCTCGGCTGTATTACTATTCTTCAGGCTTGCGATATTTTTCTCAAGCGTAGATACTTTGTTGGAGATGCTGTTTATCTTGTTCTGGCTGCCTGATAGTTCTTGCTGTAGTTTCTTAACGTTATTGTTTAGTTGCTGTAGTTCTGAAACACTTGATACCACGTTTTTAATAGTAGTTTCTAATGACGTTATTGTTCCTGAGAGCTTCTCTAGCTGTTCCTTTACTTGCGATATCTGGTTCTCCTCACTACCTATCATGCTCGATAACTTGTAGGCAAGGGTCCTCGTATAGTCATCGAGACTTGTTATTTTACGTGATAGCCCCGACGCTGATGAAAGTGTAATGTATACTGGAATAGTTTGTTCGATCAATGACTTGTATAGTTGTGATATCTCTGATAGTTTCTTTGCTGTTGATAGCTGGGCTACTATTTTCTCTGCATTGTTCAACACGTATGAATAGTAGCTTGCTAGTGATGGTGATATTGTTTCGGCTAGTGGTTGTTCGTCTTTAAGCTTCTTTAAAAGTTCCTGAGCTGATGCTTTGGCTAGTATTATTGTTTTACTAATAATGTTATCAGCTGTTGTAGGTAGATACGGCTTGTAGTACGGTGTGCCGAGAGAGTTGATAGTACTTAGTAGGCCATTAATTTCATCTTCTAAGCTAGTATCGCTGAGGACTTTTGCCTGTAGCATTAATGGCCCTGCTAGCAGGTCTTTAGCCTCCATAATCACGGGCATGTATTGTTTGGATAGGTAATTCCATGCTATATCGCGATAATCATTCCACTCGAAGTATACCCATCCCTCTGCTCCCGATTCTATTGCGTAGGATATCTCGTTCTGTACATCTTGATACGTTACTCCACCATATGCCTGTATTCCCGAGACCACCTTGTCTTCCGGATTGATCTCTGCTACTACGCCCAGTGCGTAGCGGGCCACGGTCTCTATCCAGCTCGGCGGCTGTCCCCAGTCAAGATAATATGTCATTGGTATTAACCAGTATCCTTCTCGTGCGAAGTCAGAGTAATGCTGACCATAGTGTACCCACTGCCATGCCTTGCCCGGTATTTCTGCTGTGTACTTCTTACCTGTTGCTGGGTCTATAACGACCTGTGTAATGTATGGTGTCCCTTCTTCAGGCATTAGCGCTGCTGATAATATCACGTGTTTTCCAGTAGATTCTACTGCTTCTTTCACCTTGACCGTTATATTGACTACTGCTTGCCTTCTTAGCTCGAACCACTTGACGACATCAGGATCCTTATCATAATAGTATTTGTCAAATATAAGGCTCGGGTTCGGCGGTATGGACATGTTCGGCATTCCATAATATGTAAGTATCACGTACCACTCTACTTTCGTCAAATTAATACCATGTTCCCTGGCTAGTTTGAAGTCTCTAGGGCCGAAACTATATACTACGTGTGGCCATCTAATATAATCTAGCTGTATTCCATCGACATCGCAGTTTAGAACTAAGTCTTTTGCTAGCTGTGCTATGTAGTTCTGATACGTTATATTAAACAGTCTAACCCTTGACGTCACAGGAAACGGTGGTCTGAACTTCGTGGCCGAATACCATTTGGCACAGTGATACATCGGATCCCGCTTGCCCCACGTCATATCATACCATACAATTATCCATGCGTGAAGTCTTATCCCATACTTGTGGAGCGTATCAGCGAATAGCTTAACAACGTTAGTGAGATTCCAAGGTTCTAATCCGTTCTTACCACATATTGTCGGTACATTATATTTCTCCGCGAGGCTACTAGGCCATATTAGTGCCCCTGATAACAGCTTTACTTGGAGAAATACATCAGTTATATTGTATGATTTCAGCTCTAATGCAAGGTAGTTGAGAGCTTGTTTGAGAACGCTTACCTTTTCCTCATTAGTGGCTCCTGATGGATATTCTTGTTGTAGTAAGGCCTTGTATGCATGTGTTATAAGTGATGGCCACATCCACGTCCCGATGATCCTCTGGCCGAGGCTGACCCTGTGTCCCGCCACGTAGTAGATGGCATTCCAAAGCATTCTCCAGTTATAATCGTCCTGTAGCCTCGCTTTCGGTGTCTCCGAAGTGAGGCCTTCCATAAGCTCTGGGTGTACTGCGAATAATACTATTCTACCACTACCGTATGTTGAGACTGTTATAGCGTATCCTCCTTTCATGACGCTAGACACGTATGTTAGGTTTAGGTCATCGCCTGGCTTGAATGAGTCTGTGCTGACTGGTCCTATATAGTATGCTAGGGGCGTAGGGGGCTCGACCGGTAGGCCTAACGTAGTGTCGGATCCGAGATTATATGGTATGAGGACGGGGCCGTTCCAGTAGATAAACTTCATTACTCCTTTGAAACCATATGTTACCGGCGTATCGCCTGTAACATTGATCCTCACCACTCCTACTCCTAGATACCATATCGGCCAGTTCTTGAGAGTAGCGGCTACGAGCTGAAGCCATGATGTCGGCTCATTGTATCCCTTTATGACAGCATAGGCGCCTGCACATATGCCTATGAGGCCTCCTCCGCCTGCAATGAATTTTGCCAGGATTTTCGAGCCGCCTACTCCGAGTGCTCTAGCTGTTGCAGTGCCACTTCCCGGTGGGAGGATTACAAGGTCGTATTTATGCTGGAGCAGATCTGTTATTGACGAGTTTTCGAGTATCTTGTAGTTAAACCCCATCGCTTTTAGCACGTCTGGAAGCGTTATTTCACCTATAGCTCCATTGTCGAATACCGCTATTTTTACTGGTGTGAGCTCTATTGCTGGGACAGGTGGTAGCTTGTTGATCTTGAGGAGCTTAACGTATCCGCCTGTATGGGAGGCTGCAGAGGCTAGTTCCTGGTATTCTTCTTCTGTAACATAACCAACAATTGTTCCTTTAGGTAGCGTTGTAGGTATTGATGCAGGCACTGTTATCATGTATAGTTCGGGATGGGATGTATAGATGAGCTTGTTTAATGTTATCAACACATTGACTGTTGCGTTTGCATATGTCGGGTTATCTGGTCGTTGATCTGGAAGTATTATTGCAATCCCGATTTTTTGCGTAGATGCTGAGAGTGTTATGACTGCAAGTGGGCCGACTATGCTTAGCAGTATTAGGATGAGTAAGGATAGTGCTTTAGGCGAGAATCTCACATTCCCACCAATCCTTCTATGAGGAATTATATGCGATTATTGTAACGTTAGTAATTATTGAAAGAAGGGATAACATTATAATAATCACTGATAAGGCATTGTATTCTATTTTCTTTTTGATGTATACCTTAATTTCTACACGGGAAATAATGTTTTACTTTACTTATCTCTATCTAATTTTCATTACCACTTATCTGTCAACACTATATAGTGTGGTCTGTATGATAGAACCGAGCTGAACTCCTCTAGTAGGATTCTATAGTTTCCTTGAACCCTGATTTTTCCATTGAAGTATTCTTCGAAAGCCCCTGTTACTCCGAGCATTATTCTTAGAAGACTATCTGGGGTAAACTTTATTGTTCCAAATCGATACTGGATAGCGTAATACGTATCATGTTTCTCGATCACTACTTTTTTATTGTATTTCTCCTCTATAAGAGATCTGAATCGCTCTTGATTGCACGGCTTAGCCATGAGGGTCTCATCAGGTATTACGAGCCTGTTCTTCTCGACTAGATGCTCTTTGTCAGGTGGTGGGCGGTAATAGATTGTTTTGATACCCATATTGTATAGTTTCTCCAATGTATCGGCTAGGACGAGGGGGTAGTGCCTATTATCGGCAGCTATTTCTAGTATATAGGCCGCTGATGGATCTCTGCATCTTGATAGTATGGATTCCTTGATCGGGTAGACCAGGCTATACGCTTTTCTTCCCCCATAATCATATAGCCAGCCAACTCCATGGTTTCCGAGAAACCAGGTCGCATACTGACCTGTTTCGAGTATCCCTTTCCATCTCCTGCTAGAGCGCTTGAATACTCCATAATATCTCGACGCTATATCATCGTTATAGAGCTTAGATAAAGTATCTATGCTTGCCGATGTGATCGGCACTATGACCGGCTCATGGCTTGAGGTTTCACCCCTCTTCTTCAGCATTGACGCCGTGTTCACTATGTCTTCTAGGACCAGTATTCTCTCCCTATAATATGATATATCGTAGAATCCTCTGCGGCGATATATTCGGTGGGCGGGCTCACCATATCCTGCTAGGAGACCTATGATCGGATACCCTTTGTCTTTGTAATAATCCTCTATATACGATAAGAGCTTAGAGGCATATCCTCTACCCCTATACTTAGGATGTGTCGCTACATTTGCTATGCCCGCGAACGGTATCCATCCCAGAACAGTTCTTATTTCACGCTCGACGATCATTGTGATAGAGACTATTCTACCATCTTCTTCTACTACAAAGGTTGAGTCTAATGATACCGTGTCGTCTGTCCGGAATAGTTTCTCCAGGTAGTCACCATCTATGTCCATACAATTATATATTCGAAAAGATCCCCTAAGTACTTCTGCTATCTCGCCCAGATCTCCTGGTTCTACCGTTCTTATACGCAATTCGCCATTACCTCTACTTATCACGGTATTTCTCGAGGAGTGCTTCGGCTAGTTCTCCTCCCGCCTCCATTACGGATACGGGCTTTTTCTCCCTCGACGACTTCTTAGCTGCCTCTACTATTAACTGTATCAGTATTGCGTCTCTAAGGCTTGTCTTGGGTTTCTTCTTCTCTTTTATCGACGTTATGAAGTCGAGGAGCTCTTCTCCATACATTTCATCAACTATTGTGGGGTACTCGTAGGTCTTCTTGAATCCATTAATTACGATGCTTATTTTTCCGCCGAGATAGCCGTCGACATGGATGGAGCCTTTTTCTCCTAGTATCTCATAGTATCTTACGACTTGTCCTGCTGTCCATGATCTTAGGAGTGATGCTGTTGATCCTTTAATGCTCGTTACTAGGACGAGGTTATCATCCATGTCTCTGCCTGTCTTACCATATAGTCTTGCATAGACGTTTTCGGGCTCGCCGAGATACCATAGGAATAGATAGATTATGTGGACGGCGTTCTCATTTAGCATTCCACCACTTATACTTGGGTTAAGAAGCCAGTCATTGGTTGGTAGACCGCCCAGAGCGGTGTGGTGGAATATATAGGTTTTACCAAGCTTCTTTACGTGCTCATATATGTCTATATACATCCTATGATATCTTAGGCTGAACCCACTCATAACAACGAGGTTCTTGGGGATCTCCAAGTCTAGGAGTTTTTTAAGGTGATTGAATGATGGGGCGAGCGGTTTTTCCACTAGTACATGTTTGCCCTCATTAACCGACATTATTAGGTAATCCACATGTGTGTTGGGAGGTGTTGCTATAATAACCGCTTCCACATTATTATCCTTGATCAGCTCATCGCCTGTCTCATATATTTTCGCTGTAGGGAAATCTCTTAATGCTTTCTTTCTCGCCTCGGGCTTTGGATCGGCTATTGCAACGACCTCTGCCTCACTTATTGTTTTCAGTATTCTTGCATGTGTTGATCCCATGAAGCCGTAGCCGAGAATACCTATTCTAACCATATGGGTCACCTTTGCCTAAACATAATATCTTGTTTCACTCTTGTCTTGGGCTAGAGGGCTAATGATTATGGGTTATACAAAATTACTTTCAAATTACTTACTCGGACTGCTTCCTCAGGTATCTGAACACCGTGATTTCTGCTATATCTGTGCTTAGTGTAGAGATTAGTTCGAACTCGTTCACTACTCCGCTGAACTCGGGCTTTTTGAGAACAATCCCTCTCAGTAACTGTTTTAGCTCGCGTCTTCTAAGCTTTAGGTTGCTCAGTATTTTCAGATTAGGATACCTTATGCCGGATATTGTGTCGAACACTATCTTCCTTGATCTCAGCACTGACTCCCTTAGATCATCCTGTATTTCTTTCCAGTCCTTCTCCATCAGTATTCTCACCCCTCTATGTTCAAGATTAGTTATTATCATGAGGTAATCCAACAGGTCCAAATAGTTTCTCGACGACATTATCTTGGCGCGCATCTTTTTCCTTATGAGCCTCTGGCCTAGATGATATAATCTGTCAAGCTCATCGTCTAGCTTCAATATTGTTTCGCCGTCTTCTTTTCTAGCCGTGTTTATGTAGTTCTCCATATAGTCGAACATATTCTCGAGAATGTGGGACATCCTGGTTACTACTTCGTCTAGATCTATTATGTCCTCGGTGATCGCTATCTTGAGCACTATGTCTTCAGGCCCGGGCTCGAGGATTATGACTCCGGGGAGCTTGACTATTAAATCGTTAAGAACCGGTGGTTTGAACTCTTCTCTCTTTAGATTCTTTATTATTATGCTGTCTAGCCCTTCTATATAGCATCCACGTAAACACTCCTCTAGCTCGCTAAGCGATAGTTTTGAAGCATCAAGGACTATAGCGAATCCTTCTTCCTTCTTGGGCTTCTTGTTAATTAGGTATACATGGATTACCCCGTTTTTATCCATGGTTAGGTTAACTGAATCACCCGGCTTTATGCCTAGTATCTTGGCCCATTTCTTAGGAAGTGTTATAGCGTATGATTTCTCCCCTATCTTGATTATTTTTCGGGGCTCCATCCAGGACATTGTAGTCACCAAAAACATTCTAAAGCGTTACTAATGTTATGTACCCATTATATATGGATAACGGGTGGATAGGAGATTATGTTTTTGTAAATAATTTATTAACGATATATAGAAATTATGACAATTAATACTTTCTGATATGAATGGTTTATACGAAGGAAAAAAGTTAGGGTTAATAATGCCGTTGATTCCACTCCTACTTCCTATTTCTTCTTAGCATAGATCGCAACTGCTGCTATGATTATTATGATCACTATGATTATCCCTGCGATGAGAGCCGGGTTTACTCCCCGGGATGGTGTTGTTGTTGTCGTTGGTGATACTGTAGTTGTTGTCGGTGAAGTCGTGGTGGTCGTTGTTGTCCGTGGCGGAGTGGTGGTTGTCGTTGTAGTGGTTGAGGTCGTGGTTGTTGTTGATGTCGCTTTGGGTAATACTCCCCATGATATTAGGTGGTTTATTACCCAGTCCTTTAGGATCTTCATTTCCTCGGGTGTCGGCATGTGTACCTTGGATAATAGGTACTGGCCCGATAGCTCGTGGAATTTAGCTGGTCCTTTGAGGCCGAACTTGGATGCTCCTACGTAGCTGTAGTAGTTTAGCATTAGGTTGATTCCGAAGACCCAGTCCTTGTACTTGTCGATCCTAGCCGCTGTTACGACATATGGATGGTATAGTGATACTGCGGGTATCTGTTCAACTAGTATCATCTGCATTTCCCAGGCGAGCTTATACGCCTTGTTCCATTCTTTGTTCTCGACAGCTGTCTTGAACTCCTGGTAGAGCTTGTCATATGTTGCGTTGCTGAACTTTGGCACATTTGCATCGCTACCAGTAGTGAATTCGCCGAAGGTTACTACTGGTGGTTTACCATATCTCTCCTTGAGATCCGGGAGGAACCAACCTACTATCACCATGTCCCACTGTCTAGCATTGTATACGCTACCGAACTGGCTTGCTGGGACGATGTATGCTTCTGCATCAATACCTATTGATCTCAGGTCGGCAGCGATGTCCTTGGCGATTAGGTCTCTGCAGAAGACGTCGTTCTGCTTGGCTAGTATTTTTACGTGTATTGGTTTGCCATCGGGTCCTAGTAGTAGTCCATTTGGCCCGGGCTTGAGGCCTAAGGCTTTGATCAGTATTTCTCTAGCAAGGGTCTTATTGCATGGATAGATCTTCTCCTTCGGTATGTATAGTGTCCAATTGTATCCCTTCGGGTTCAATAATGCCTGGTTTCCAGGCAGTGCTAGGTTGCCATAGTATTTCTCGATGATCTTCGTGACGTTGATCGCGAAGGCTACAGCCATTCTGAATGCTAGGAAGTTCATCGGTGGCTTCTCCATGTTGAATATCAGCATATGTGTTGAGCTGCCGAGGGTCTTGTATAGAACTACTTTGCCCTCCTTGGCTAGCTCGGCCAGCTCTTTTACATCGCTTGCCTTATAGGTTACGAAGTAGCCAGCATCGATTTCGCCAGCTGCTAGTTTCGCCACGAACTGGCTTACCTTGACGAACTGTAGCTCCTTAGGCTCGGGAGCGCCTCTGAAGTGCTTGTCATAGGCTACGAGGATTACTGACGTTGGGCTACTAGACTTGTACATGAAGGGGCCGCAGCCGATTAGCTTGCTCCATGGTAATGGAGCCGTTGGGTCTGATAATGTCTCCCATATGTGTTTAGGCACTATGTAGACACTGCTGAATACTACGAGAGCGTTTACTGGTGGTGAGCTGAAGTCAAACTCTACAGTGTAGTCGTCGAGCTTCTTAACTGCTACTAATTTCTTGACGAAGTCTTCACGACCTCCCTGTAGAGCCTGATACTTCTTGATCAACTGATAAGTAAAGACTACATCGTCGGCTGTTACCGGTTTGCCGTCATGCCATGTAGCGTTATGGATCAGATGGAATATCCATACCTTGCCATCGTCCTTGGTCTCCCAGCTGGCAGCGAGGTTGGGTATATATCCGTTGCCATCCCATCTTATCCTTACGAGCGGCTCGAACATTGCGTCGGCTATTACCTGTGTGTATACCATCTTGTAGTTCAGCGGGTTGAATCCGTTGGCCGGAAGATCAGGTAGTCCGATTACTAGTGTTGGCCTTGTCTGTGCATGGGCTAATGGTATATAGTATAGGATTGATGCCATGCTTAAAGCCATCATTACGAGCAATATAATGGATGCTAAAGGCTTGGATATTCGCTTCATTACCTATCCCTCATAGGCACCTCTACAGAATTTCTTTATCAGTCATTACTTTATCTAGATCACATATTATTCAAGGACGTTAGTACATGTGGTATAAGTTATATAACATACTAACACTTACTATGAATACTTATCAAGAAAATAACCACAATACTGAGCAACGAGATTACAACGTAGCCTCCAGTCAGTCTGGAGAGTGATTGTTTTGGCTCGTTTGGGCTACTTTATAGTGAAGAGCATTCTACATAAAGCTATTACATTTGTTATTATAATTGTAGTTATCTGGGGTCTCCTGGATCTATCGATAAGTGTTACGGGCTCAACACCCTACGATTATCTCTTATCGGCTGCCCAGACTCAGCCTGCTGTTTATTTCGAGTACCTCGACAGGATCTATAAGCTGGGCCTCATGCAGGAACAAGTAATCATGATCAATGGTACCTATAAGATCTATATAGCGAGCAATTACCACGACTGGTATAATTTGTTAATCCAGCTCTGCCGAGAACATCACTTATCTACATCCATAGTCTCGTCGCTCGCCTACGATATTAATCGAACTATAGGCTATGATCGAATACCGGTCGTAGTTCACGAGCTAATCAAATGGGGGAAGGAGAAGCAGGAAACTATAACAATAGTTTTTGGAGCTCCGAGGGCAGTTAATAACGTCATAGTCATAGAGTCGCCGGGAGGCAAGAAAGTTATAGAGACGATCAAGTATAAGCAGGGCACAGTCATCATAATTGATACAAATTCTAGCGTGACAACTACCAGGAAGATAAAGTTCATGGAACCCTGGTATAAGCGACTCGTATCAACATTTATCAGTATTGCCACCTTTGATTTCGGCGAATCAGCTCTATATCATAAACCAGTTATAGAGGTCATTATGACCTATCTACCCTTCACCATCGGATTGGTCGGCCTAGCCTTCTTTATAGGGTCTATGACAGGCTTCATACTGGGCTTTTATCTTTCCAGAAAAAGGGGTACAGCAATAGATGCTGTCCTAACCAATGTCATACTGGCTATTCGTTCAATGCCCGTCTTCTGGCTCGGCATGATAGCCGTCTACTTCTTAGCATACATGTATGGCTGGTTCCCTTCAGGAATAATGATCGGGTTCGAACATCCCACTAATCTAGCAACTTATATCTTCTCATGGTTCTGGCTGACCGTATTGCCAGCACTTGTTCTCTCGAAAATATATGTCGTACAGTACATGTTGTCGATCAGAGGCCTGGTAATGGAGGAATGGTATCAGGACTATGTCATAACATTTAGGGGAGCAGGCTTCGACGATGACTATATTGCGGATAAGTTCATAGCGAGAACGATCGCTCCCCCCGTGATCACCCTTATGGCTATAGATCTTGGATTCGTGTTTGGAGGAGCAGTAGTAACGGAGACAGTTTTCAACTATCCCGGCATCGGTAGGCTCACGTATTTAGCAATAGTTAACAGAGATGCACCGCTAATAATCGGTATTTTCACAATCGTTACCCTGGCCGTACTGATAGCGATAACGATTGCCGAGATCCTATACTCAATCCTAGACCCGAGGATAAGGAGGTGAACCGTATGAGCAAGGAGAAAATAGTGCGTACACCGATCTATAAGAGGATCTTTGAGGCCATTTATCCGCCGGTAAAAGCCGTACTGACCGATCCCCGCGGGCTAGTCGGCGTAGCGATCATAGCTTTCTTCGCATTCATGGCATTATTCCCGCAGGTCTTCACACCGTATAAGCCCATACCAATAGATCAGCAGGCACCACAGGAGTTCCAGCGGATCATGCAGTGGGTCAAGAGCCACGGCATAACCGGGAAACCAGTCCCCTTACCACCAATGCCCGGTCACCCGCTCGGAATCGATCAGGCCTGGCGGGATATATGGTCAAGGGTAGTATACGGTGCAAGAGTATCATTGACAACAGGCCTCCTATGTGCTGTAATAGCAACCCTCATCGGATTGATCGTCGGTAGTCTGGCGGGATACTATGGCGGCAAATTCGACGCACTATTAATGCTTATAAGCGACTCTATAATGATGCTCCCCGGACTGCTACTTCTAATACTTATAACATCATTGTTCAGAGATGTCTGGAACATATGGCTTACAATACTATTGATCTCAGCGATATCATGGCCTTCAACAGCCAGAGCCATAAGAGCAAAAGTCCTCCAGATCAAGAGCGAGGGCTATGTAGAAGCCTCACGCTGCCTCGGAGCAAATAATATGTTCATCCTGATAAAACACGTATGGCCCCAGGTACTTCCCTTCGCACTAGCTAGAGCAACAATTCTCGTGGCAGGCGCAATTGTAACTGTTGCATCACTAGCATTCCTGATACCAGCTGCAACACAGGGCGCTGACTGGGGAAGCGTTATTAGCGACTCCTATACTAACTGGAGCGACGTCATTAGTAAAGGGATGTGGTCCTGGTTCCTCGTACCCGGTCTATTTATCGCACTAGTGGTCATAGGGTTTATCAGCATAGGAGAAGTACTCATAGAGTTCTATAATCCGAGGCTGAGGAGGAGGTAAGAATGGTAAAGGACAAGGCACTACCCATACTGGTTCTCGTTATCTTTATCGGCATGTTACTCTACAGTACTTACTTAGCAATACAGGTAATACTCCATGGTATCCCAAATGTCTCCATAGGAGGCACACCATTAACAACAAACAATACATTAACATCTCCCCTCATAAGGGAGAAATATTATGGCCTAGTATTTACCACTATAATCTTCATACTTCTCCAACTACTTGCCCTTAGATCTATGATCAGGCACAAACTCTTCAGCTACACATTATTCGCAGCACCTGGTATACTTGGCTATCTTACAAGTCTCGTCTACACACCATCGATCCAGGATAAGATCGCGGCGATTATCATACTTATCATATATATGCTCGGATTAATCTACACGATTAAGAGGGAATGGAAGATAAGAGGCCAGGTTAGAGGAATTGTTTCTTAAAACGAATACGTGGGTATAGCAGGTCAATTGTGCGACGACCATAACCATTCTTCTCCAAGACAATATTGTACGGATGTTTAGGATCAAATAATAGTTCAGCAGTAATTCTTGAACGACCTCTCGGATATACTGTTATCTTATCTCCGTCCAGCTCATGTTTTATGTCATGAATAGCCAGGAAAGACGATATTTCACCACATAGATCTCTACAGTCAATAATGTACATATGGCTCGGATCGATATTGTTGAGTCCATATATGTATTCTCTTAGATCATATATTTGTTCGCGGTGCATATCGAAGTACTCGATAGTACTGAGTACTGCTATAAGGTGAGTCAATACACGTTCTCTCCAGAGAAATCCGTGTAATCCGACACCCCATGTCTCAACAAGTATTTTCGGATAATACTCTAGCGGTAGATGAGCGCCAAGAATATCTGGCGGTGGATAGGGTTTATCACTGCCAGTAAAGTGTCTCTCACGTATTTTCCTCCCCATAATCCTCTTCAACACGCTTATTACATAGTCCATAGTCTTAGCCGATACCAATGAGACCCCTTCATCAACCATAGCGTATGGTGCATCAGTCAATGTAGTGTCGAATCCTTCGGTTTCAATACTCCATTTGGGCGGAGAACCTCTTGAGGCGTAGAATTCGTGCAGGTCAAGAACTATGTCCGGTTCAGCGCTCGACACATATCGGTGTAGTACTCTTGTCTCGGGCTGCGTAAGGTAGAGCCAGTCCCGATTAATATCTGCACTACGCGAATTGTATCTTGCATTAGAACATGTATTACACCAGCTCGGCTCAGGATCTTTCTCGATGCATTGAAGATAATACGATAACCCATCAGGATTTGCTACTGGTACGATACTGAGGTTTACAGAATAGTTCCTATAACTCCAAAACCTCGGAGGCAGAACTTCTCTGTAGAGACTATCCAATAGTATGAGCGCGTAACATGCAGCTATGCCTGCCGGTTCATTACCGTGCTGCCCTGCTATAACGAGTATCTTAGGACCCTTTGGGTCCACTTGTCTCTCATAGGCTACTATGGGTCTTTCCCCACTACTCTTGCCTAGAACAACTCTCTTCCAGCCAACTGGTAATTCGCTACTAGGATCAGCTAAACCTGTATAAGCTTCGTGGAGGCCGCTGGGGTGTTCTAGTAGATGTTTTAATAACTTGTTGAAAGACATAATGCGTTGTTCACCCATTATAGAGGCTTGTATAACTTTACTTGATTTAAAAATATGTTATAATTTTTTGTAAACATTACTTTCGTTTTAACTCTAGTTCTTTTTTCAGATAAGCAAGTAACAATCAATTGTGTACATCGTTTTCAATATTTGTTGTAAAGAATGGTGACATTTTAATGTCATTCAATATTTCGGCATCGAAAATAGATATAACACCCAAAGAACCACTACCTATGGCGGGCTATATAACACGTAACAATTTCTCCAGCGGTGTACTCCACAATATTTATGCTAGAGGAGTATACGTTCAAGGAGAAGGAGAAATACTCCTACTCAGCCTCGAACTCATCAGAATCGACGATGAACTCTATAATAGTATTGTCGACCTGATAACGTATAATTATGGTATCGATAGAGACTCGATCCATGTTGTCGCCACTCATACTCATTCAGGGCCCGAAATATCGCTTAATTTTTGGAGCACACTCCATATCAATGAAGACATTGCGGAGAAAATAAAAAATTACAGGACTTTACTGCTCGAGAGAATCAATCAACTAGTTTCACAGATAGTAGGTACGACCAGCAGATCAGGCCTTTATGTAGGCAAGTCTCCGATCGAGAACGTCGCTTCCAATAGAATTGATCCAAGCGGGCCTGTCGATAATGAGGCTATATTAATGTTCGCACACAGCGATTCAAAAAAGAAGTTCTTGGCTATAAACTATGCATGTCATCCAACCGTCTTACCAGCATCTAATACATATATAAGTGGAGACCTAGCTGGAGTAACGTCAATTATTCTTGAAGAGAAATACAAATGTCCTGCACTCTATCTAAACGGTGCGGCTGGAAACATAAGCACAAGACATACACGGAAAGGACAGAACATAGAAGCACTCGTAGAGCTTGCAAAAAGAATCGCATATAGTGTGTCAAAAGTAATCGAATCGGACAAGCTCGTCAAATTATCTGAGCCGAGGATCAGTAATGACTATGTTGAAATCACTGTTCGTCTGAAAAACGTTGAAAAGATATTGGAACGTCTCCTCTCGATAAAAGAAGATATTGTTAAGAAGCTTGAAGCCTTAAAATCTAGTGGTGCACCTCACGGTGAGATCCGTAGGCTCGAGTCCGTTCTTGAGGGAATAAAGAGTCTAATGTACAAGTACAGGGAGTTCAGGTCTAGGACTCTTAGTTTTAAGATAAGATACTGTGTTTTGGGCGATAAGGTCTTAGCAATATTCTTCCCCGGAGAAGCGTTTATCGAATACCAGCTTGAGGCGAAGAAAAACAGTGTTTACGACTACCTTGCATTTATAGGCTATGCTGACGGCTATATCGGGTATATACCGTATAATGTTGAAGCTTACCAAGCTGTTAACGGCATATATTATGAGGAAATTGTTAGCCTAGTTGAACCAGAGGATCGTGAGAAGATTATGGAAAAAATAATCGATATCGCATCCGGGAGGATCTAGCCGAAGATCTTCTTCATACTAGTATATGTATCCTCAACCGCCTTGTAAGGATCTCCCCTATAGGGAGGAACTTCAGCAAGTATATATCCATCATACCCTACATCCTGAAGAGCTTTCTTGACCTGTTCCCAGTTTATATCACCGCATAACGGTATACCGAATCTTAGCTCGGCCATATTGAATCCTTTAACGTGCACCTGCAATATCCTCCTGCCAAGAACCCTTATCCAGTGCTCCGGCAGGCTATGCGGCAATGTATTGCCAGCGTCAAAATATGCTCCAAATACTTCTGGGTTGAGCTTGTCGAGCAGCGTCTTGAATTCTAGGGGGCCTGCCAGGAACCGGTTCCAGACATTCTCTAAACCGATCTTAACCCCGTATTCCCTCGCTATCTTCTCAGCTCTTGATAGAGCCTTGGCTACCTTCTCTATCATTTCCTCGTATCCCAGCTCTGGTACACCGGTTCCTGGGACTACTAGTATGAGATTGGCGCCCAGAATATTTGCTACGTGAGCCTCTGTCTCTAAAACCTTCAGTGCCTTATCGGGATCGGTTGCCCAGTTATATCTCCAGTAAAGACCTGTTGCTACGCTCGGGATCTTTATATTGTGTGTTTCGGAGGTTTCCCTTAGCTTCTCCCATTTGGCCCGGAACTCTGTAGAGCCATGTTTCTCCAGGTCTTCAAGGTTTAGTGGTGGCTCGTATGCTTCAAAACCTGTTCTCGCTGCGTGTTCGACTTGTTTTTCTAGAGGTATTGTTTTGGGATAGCTCCAAGTATTTATTCCGAGCCTGAACACGTGTATCACCTCTTCATGATGTAGAATACGTATGTTTCGAGGTTTCTACGTGGTGCCCATCCGAAGCAATAACCATAAAAACCATCTGTATATGGACGTGCGAGGTCTAAGTCGCGTTTAATCGTCTGGGGCGTTGAGGGGGGCCACAGAGATATGCCTGCCACGAGCTCTATTTCTCTGCCTAGCTTCTTTGCCAGAGCCAGATCTAACGGTATTTTCTCGGGACTTCTCCTGAAGGGCTCCGTATACACCATTACCTTTACCCTGTCAAGGCTTGGGGATAGGAGCTCATAGTCTTGTCCTACAATCCAGCTATAGCTTGGAGGGGTGAGGTCCGCTGATAATTCTACGCCGTAGCTCCTAGTCTTATCCCTTATCTCGCTCACTAGTTCCGCTATAATCTCTGATCTTGCACGTAGCCACTTGAATGCTTCAGGAGCCTTGACGCCGAGATAGTAGTAGCTCATAGATGCTATTGTTTCCCAGCACTCAGGGTTCTCCTTGCTACAAATAATGCCTGTCTCGTCCTCGGCTTCAATCAATACTTCGAGCAGTTCTTTCAGACGAGTATCAAGATGATCAAGTTCTATTCCTTTATTCCTCATGACCCTACGGCAATATTCACAATGGCAGGGCATCAGTGCAAACATGTGAAGAGACGAAGCATTATTCGTTATCGGTTCAGGGTATCTTATATAGTCGAGCTCTATCTCCACAGCATCGTATCTTGTGCATAGCTCTTCAACAACGCTTAGAACTAGATTCCTTACTATTGGGTTCGATGGGCATAGGAACTGGGCCTTATAACCTGCTAGGCCGCCATAGATATCCTTAACGGCTAGCTCCGGATACTCACCGGCTAGCCTATCCCATCGCAACACGGGTAGCCAGTAGACAGGTTTTACACTATAGTTTTCCGCTTTTTCCCGGAATATCTTGACAACATCAACCTTAGCTATCGCGCGGGGCCTGTACTTCTCGGGTAAACCACTATAATAGGAGGGATCGGGGTGCCAGTAAATCGTGCCGCGTAAGCTCATGTATGTTCTACGACTTCTACAGCGATATATGATCGCCGGGCCGGGATAGGCTTGTCTCTCCTCGATATACCTGACTGCCATGCTAAGACTATTTATTCCGAGCGACTCGACGTATTCATAAGTTTTCTCGACACCATAGTCTAGGAGATCCCATGGATGAATCCATAGTCCAAGGATCAACTATATCCCTCAAACACATATCTGGTTCTTATTCCTTCTATTTGTGTTGATTATACTGTGCTCGTCCATGGTAAAACACTGTAGTTAATAATGTTATTACGGTCTTAGTACACAAATATTATTCAACCCGTGCAACTATCAATTATTCAGCCATAGGGATTAAACGGGTGCTACTCTATTGTTCCGGACAAAGCCGCTCTATGCTGTAGGATTAGATGCTGGTGGTACACACACTAGGGCAGTACTGATCGAGTTCTCAGGAAACAAACAGGTGGTCAGGGGTTTCTCCGAGAAGGGACCAGGTAATCCTGCGAGTGCTGGCTGGGATAATGCTTTGAGCAATATTCTCGGCGCAGCTGATGAGGCTATAAGGAGAGCTGGTGTTAAGCCTAGTGATGTAGTAGTTGTAGGTATTAGTGCATCATATACAGGTTGGGGAAAATATATTAGCACATACACTGATTCGTTGAGAAAGATTTTCAAGAATGCCGAGATACAAGTATATCACGATATACATGCCTCGCTCCTCTCATGCTTCCCTAGAGGAGAAGGAATAGTCTTGATAATGGGTACTGGAAGCTCTTGTCTAGGAATCATTAATGACAAGAAAGCCCTTGTGGGTGGATGGGGGCATTTACTTGACGATAAAGCAGGAGCCTACAGGGCTGGCAGAGACGGTATTGCGGCTGCTCTCGAATATTTTGATGGTCGTGGAGAAGAGACTGTTCTTCTCGATTATCTTAGAAAATATATTGGTACTAATGATATCTATGAAATCGTTGATCATATTTATACACATAGTGATCCTAAGGCGGTCATAGCCGGTTTTGCACCACTAGTAGTGAAGGCCTGTATGAATGGGGATAGAGTTGCATGCAAGATCATAGGAGACATAGTATTTGATGCAGTGAAGCACATCTGGGCTGCTGCAAGAAGACTAGGTATCAATGACGATATTGAAGCATGTATTGTGGGCGGGTTCTACAGGGGATCTAAGCCCTTGCTCGACAAAATAATAGATGAAACATTGTCCCGGCTAGGAATAAACATTGTTTTGAAAGAACAGCTCGTGGAGCCTGTGTGTGCAGTTGTATACCCGGGTGTAGCGGAAATACTGGGTAGTGATCCGGTTGAGCTAGCCGTCAATGCCCCGGATAAATGTAGGGCTTAATAGTTTGTTATCTACTGCATACTTCTTTCTTCCCGGCACAGCCTTGTTGCAACGACTTCTACACCAGTGCCTAGAAAATCATTTGTTATTATATCGCCGATCTTCACTGGCGCCTTAACATTAATATCTGAAAGAGCTTCGGAGGCCTTCTTCATCATCGAGAGATGTATGGGCTTAGATGTTTTGACACTGACGACGGGGAGGTCGCTACCAATACACTTGACTACGCTCATCAGTACTCGTTCCGGATTAACTACTTCTTTCTCAGCGTATTTCTTGCCTAGCGGACACGTATAACCCTTAATACTCTTTATCTCGCCATCCTCGATCTCAACGGTTATCTCGCATCCTCTAGGACAGACTATACATAATTATTTTCTTAACTTGTCTAGCCACAGGGGATCACCTCTACTGTGAGCTTATCTTCAACGAGTTCCTCGAGCTTGATTATCCTGATTTTCTGCCGTATCATAATGCTTGGCAATACTTTAAGCTGCGGTATCTGCAGACCTAGTTCTCCGAATCCGAGCCAGACGTTTTCCTCGGGCCGCGCTACACGTCCATAGAATAGGGCATCGTTTGTCAATGTTAGTATCTGTGGGACGATTAACCTCATGTTTCTCCCCAGCGCTACCTGTACTGGTTTCTTGATCTTGATTCCTTTCTCGGACACGTATTTAGCTACGGCTTCTGCGGCTATTTCTCCTTGTTCGACCGCGTAGTCTACATAATCATTTATTATCAGGGCATTACCCGCGGTGAATACTCCCGGAACCGTTGTTTCATAGTATTCATTGACTATAGGGCCTTTCGTCCTAGGATCTATTCTTGCACCTAGTTCTTCTAGGAGTTTCGTCCTGGGCCTGAGGCCTGCCGCGATGACTATTGTGTCGCATTCTATTTCCTGCTCTGTGCCTGGCTTGGGCTTGAAGTTTTCGTCGACCTCAACAACTATAGCAGATGATACTCTCCCGTTACGCTGTTTTACAGCTGTCACCATGTGGCTTAGGAGTAATGGTATACCATAATCTATTAGGCACTGCTGAACGTTTCTCATTAGTCCGCTTGGATAGGGTAGTATCTCTACTACTCCGACGACTTCTGCTCCTTCCAGCACAAATCTTCTAGCCACGATTAACCCTACGTCGCCGCTGCCCACGATCAGTATTTTCCTCCCGGGCATTACGCCATACTTGTCCATAAGTGTCTGTGCTTCTCCAGCTGTCATAATACTGGCTGGATTGGGGCCAGTTATTCCTATCTCGTACCTTGTCCGTTCTCTGGCGCCTGCTGTATAGATTATTGTCTTGGCCTCGATGATCTCCGTGTTTCTCGACGTGATTATCTCTATTTTTTCTCAAGCGGCGAGATGTATAGTGCTTTGTTCACGTAGGATTTCACAGTATAATCAATATCTGTATCATCGAGTTTATCAATGAACCTATAGACGAACTCCGGGCCTGTCAGGTCTTCCTTGAAGTAATGGATGCCGAACCCTGGATGAATGCATTGAAGAGGTATTCCTCCTAGCCTATCCCTCGTCTCCACTACTAGTGTTTTCAGGCCTTTTTCCCACGTCTTTACCGCTACTGCGAGGCCCGCTGGCCCTCCGCCTATAACTACTACATCATATGATCTACTAGCGATCACTTCAGGCATTACTACCACCTCTTCTCAGAAGGGCTTTTACTTCAGAATAAGCATACTTTGACCCCCCACCCTTGAAGCTGATCTTCCACGGCTTTATGCCTAGGCGTTTCCACAGCATATATGCGATGTGTGGGCGGCACTGGCTTCCCTGGCAGTCTCCGCACATGCTGTGTGTCCTGAACTTTATCCCGTCAAGAGTTATTACTGGGACTCCTATCTTTTTCATCCTCTCCACGGCTTCTATGATTTCTCCGAGGCTCACTTTTCTACAGACACATATTATCCAGCCATAATCAGGGTTCTCCTTGATGAGCTTGTCCCTGTCTCTCTCATTCATGTATGCTGGGCGCGGTATTGCTGGTCTGTGTCTTCTCCATTTCTGCTTCGGCCTCACATTATCTAGTCTCTCTAGAACGAGTTTGCTGACATATCTGCCTATTGCGGGCGCTGCTGTTAAACCCGGGCTCCTAACGCCTGCTGCTTCAACGAATCCCCATGGTTTCTCACGGAATTTTATTATGAATGCTCCCGTACCGAGCTCCGGCCTTAAGCCCGCAAAGGTCTTTATCACCTTGTTTCTAGGCGGTAGTTTTCGCAGTATCTTGGCGGCCATGCTATAGACGAAGTCTAGGCCGTCATGTGTCGTCACTGTTTCTTCTCTTGCTTCTCCCGGCAGATCCTCCGCGGTAGGCCCTACAAGGAGGTTATCATCAACTGTTTGTTATAGCGTAGACGCCTTCGTCTTGGGAGTTGGTGCTGTATGTAGTATTTTCCTAGGCTTAACATCTACTCTATCGCTGAACAATAGGTATTGGCCACGACAGGGATGAATACTATAATCCGTTATACCTACCATCCTGCTTATCTTATCCGCGTAGAGCCCTGCTGCATTAACTACGATGTCCGCATCTACTGTTCCTCTATTCGTCTTAACACCAACTACTCTTCCATTCTCCACAATAATGTCCTCGACCCTCGCTCCAAGCAGTAGTTTTGCACCGTTATCAACTATGTTTTCAGCAATGGCTATGGCGGCCATCATAGGATTTATTGTGGGGTCTAGCTCCAGCATCTCATCCCTATCGATAAGCCTTACCCCCGGAACACCTATTCTATAGGCGAAGCCTATGTATTTCTTGAGGCCTTTCAGCTCCTCATAATTTGTTGCTACAATTATTTCGCCGGGCCACTTAGCAGGGATCTCCAGCTCTCTAACCCATTCATACCATAAATTGTGGCCTTCCAAGCAAAGCCTTGAGCGCAGAGGATGCCGATCAGGGTCTTCCTCGTGGCATGGGTGGATTATGGCTGTATTAGCCTTTGTTACTCCCCAGCCCACGTCAGGTTCTTTATCTATAACATTTACCTCTATTCCATCATACATTATCAGCCATCTAGCGATCGATAAACCCGTTATCCCCGCGCCTATAATGGCTACCTTGTACAAAACTATTACACCGTAGTGTTTGTTATGTTAATAGAATAGATTCTCTTCGGAAAAATTGTTTTCCCGGAATCACCGCTTTACTATCATGCCTGCTTTCTCGAGCAGAGGCGTTATAAACCATAGAGTAGGTATGCCGATAAAGATCATTGGTATGACGTTGCCTAGAAACCATGTTCGCGCAAACACCGCAGGGTCGGCGAACAAATGAAGCCCCGAAGCTATTACGAGACATGTAGCCAGAACAGCGCCTAGTGCGTTATTGAGTAGAATACCGCTCCATAGAAAATGGGCAAAACTACGGGGATCATGCAGTGATGGATCCAGGTGTAGGTATTTGAAGACCAAGTAGGGTATCAAGCCTTGAACGATGTTTGAAGGAAGATAAAGAAGAGAGGCTATCAGAGGAGCTCCCGCATATGTATTACTTACAAATGGAAAGACTGCACCAATAATTACTCCTAGTACTCCCAGCCATAATGAACCCGCAACTTGGACAACCACTGCTGGCCAGAAACCTGTTACCCCTAGACCCAGGGGCAAGGATTCGCTACCGAGACTTCCAAGGACTACGCCGATGAAGAAAAGCAGTATTGCTAGAACAATATGTTTTTCCTTATACAACTCGGCCCCACCACATGTAATAATCATCGTTTGAACTCATCATATAAGTGTTTAACTATATTTCATGCAGGTCTAAAAAACCTATACAATTGTCTACTTGGTTATAGCTCTTATATCATATTCGCCGGATACACTGCCTATCCATTACCTCTACGTGATCAGAATACCCGACTACTATCTTATCCGCTAGGCCTATGAACAATCCTGTATCCACGATACCGGGGATGCCTCGAAGAGTGTTTTCTAAGGTAACTATATCGGTTGGTCCATCGAGGTACAGGTCTATGATGACCCCCCTTGTATCGCTTATAACGACACCATATTTCCCCTTACTGCTGGGACGTATCTTCACATTATACCCTAGTCTGGAGAGCCTATTGTAGACGAGGTATAAGGCTTCCGGTAAGACCTCTATGGGTATTGGATGTTTCTGGCCCAAGAAATCTACGATCTTGGTATAATCTACTATGTATATTCTCTCTTTCGAGTAATATGCTAGGATTTTCTCTAGAACATGAGCTGCCCCACCGCCCTTGATCATATTCATATCACGATCTACTTCGTCCGCACCATCAATGTATATGTCTACCTCATCCATCATGGACGTAGACAGTACCTTAAACCCATATCTCCTCAGTTTTAATGCTGTATCGAGACTTGACGCGACAAAAAACCTGTCCTGGAAAAACTCCTTGTTAGCGCCAAGTGTCTCTATTAGTTTCTCAACAGTTGAGCCTGTGCCTATACCTATGATCCTGTGCCTTGGATGTATTAGGTTGTAAGCGTGTTTTGCCGCGTTCGTTTTTGCCCTATCGATCCCTTCCATTACCAGTCCACCACGATAGATCTTAATACTTGTTTTCACCTTAAAGAATAGTCTTCAATTATTACTTCTCGACACGTATAGGGCCAAGATAAATTGTCTTATCCTTCTTAATAGCCAGCCATACATAGCCGTTGCATCTCAGCTTCATGCCACTAATACATATCCTTATCTCTGACAGCCCTAGTAGGTCGAGGACTATACAGTCTTCCCTATTATAGCAGCGTATCTTAGCCCCACGGATTTTTGCCGCATCAATCAATATATCGGGGGCCTTACTGCATGGTATGTCTAAATGTGTATATTTAGCCTTCATATATCCTCTAGGATGAAAAACGGCATTGATCTCACAGCATTCATTCCCATCGCATATTCTGATCCTGAACTTTTGTTTCTTATCCAATATTTAATACCCTGTAATCGCTAGAGTATTGGATGATAAATAAATGCTCCCCATCACAATTCATTGGTGAGGCATGTGTTATTTGGTAGTAAAAAACATGTTTTAGTGCCGTGTTATAGAGTCAGAATTAATGGGAAAGAATATCTTGTTGATGCTTACTTTATGGATAAAACACTAATCCCCCCACGTAGGACTCTTCTCATATACCCTGTCGGCGGGGAAGCCAGTGAGAAAGGAAGTATTAAGCCAGCGTATGAGGGTAGAGAGGCGATAAGACTTCTGCTTGACGCCTATAAATGGTGTGTGGACAAGAAAAAACTGATAGCCGTTCGCGCAGTGAAGAGGATTAGTGTTCAGCTCTTCTGGCCTGCTGGCAGGCTTAAAGACACTGTTTACTATGATGTTGACGAGAAAGAGATCAATGGCGCCTTATATATTATACTGAACACTTTTGGGAAGAAACCATTGAAAACCGACGTGGAGATACTGGGCAAGGTCTACGTCCCAGTAACTGCTAGAATTAGATCTGGTGAAATTAAAGGCTTTATGAGCAAGAACACGTTGATACATAAGAACTACACGTATCTCTATAGGATAGACGAGGTTTTCCAAGATAATGCTGACAAGTTATTTCTCGGTAAGAACTCTGCTGAGAATAGTGGAGAACAATGACTCGTCTATGTCGTGAATAGACTTGTTGATTCTACTGATGAGCCTATAAAGTATACCTCTGTACTCTTCTATTGTGCTACGGTAATCATTGTTGAACCAGTAATTGGATACTGGTAGTAATCTATAGAGCGTCCTCCTCCACGACTCGAGAAGTAATGGTTTTCTACCCATATATTCAGCAGCAGTCATTATCCCGTTGTCCTTCCTGCTCCTTATCCATCTATATCCTTGGTCACACCTATTGATGTGGTGATCGATTACGATCTTGTCAACGTATCTAGCGATCCTGTTAAGAACTTGTTCCGCCCTATTAAGAATATCTCTCGCAGTATTCACGTCATAGAGATAGCGGTAGAGTGGAGGACCGTCTGTGATGACAATGTCTGGCCTATATCGCCTAGCTATCTCAACTACTTTTTCATCCAGTAATCCTGTATCGCTAAGATGAAGTATAGATGGCGAGCTACTAATGTATACCACGTAGACCCCGGTGTGGCTTAGCCCATGATTGTACGGGCCGAAGACCCTTATAGGTCCTATCTCGGCTGCTCTCCACTTTATAGTGATTAGTCTCTCGCCGTATAATTCATGTATTTTTGCAAGTCTGATCCTCTCCTTCTTGTTGAGTATGCTTGGCAGAGGCGCTATGATTCTTTTCTCCCCACGGTGATCTAGCATGTATAGGTCTAGCTGGAAAGGATTTGCATTGTATAAGGGTATATGGTCGCCGTGCATATGTGTTAACACGATATAGTCTGCTTTCCTCCAGTACGTGGTTATCCTTGCACGTATTATATCTCCCATAAGAGCTTGGAGAGGATGTGGATGGAGTTTCCAACGGGTATAGCCTAGGGCAATTCCTGGATCTATTAGTATTCTATGGCTCCCCGTGTCTATGTAGCATGAAAGACCTCTTACGCCGAGGCTCTCCGTCCCGAGTACCTCTATCTTCAAGGGCTTTCGCCGTTCCCAGGGAAATATTAGTGGTTCTAACCAATGATAATATATTAATGGGTTGATTAAAATGATGTGCAGCCCTGATGAACTATTGGATTTCCTGAGGTCGAGGAGGAGTATTAGGCGGTTTAAGAAAGAGAAAGTACCTATGGATCTAATCAAGAAAATCCTTGATGTCGCTAGGTATGCGCCAAGCGCACATAATAGTCAACCATGGAGATTCATTGTTATAGATGATCGTGAATTACTCGATAAACTGTCGGGGATACATGGTGGTGGGAGACCGTTGAGGAATGCCCCGCAAGCAATAGTTGTTGCATGTGATGAGAGAGCAAGTCCCGATTCATACCTACTGGATTGTGGCTAATGCTACAATCTATATTCAATTAGCGGCTCATGCCCTTGGACTAGGCACTGTTTGGATCCAGACAATGAGGAATATAGATGACATTAGGAAACTCTTGGGTCTGCCAGACCATATCGTTCCGGCCTCCATACTTGCGATCGGTTATCCGGATGAGAAGCCCGAGCCTAGGCCTAGAATACCCTTGGAGAAGATCCTATGCCTTAATAAGTATTGTTTAGAAGAATAAAAATTTTCAAATAAACATTTTATCGCCTAGTAGAGCCAGCAGGCTACAAAGTGGTTATGTTCAACTTCTTTTAGCTTTGGTTCTTTCTGGTGGCAGATGTCCTTGGCGTACGGGCATCTGGGTGCGAAGCGACATCCTGGAGGCGGGTTTATGGGGCTCGGCGGCTCACCCACGACCTGTATCTTGGGCTTCGCCCGGGCTGCCTCGGGGTCTGGTACAGGTATTGATGCTAGCAATGCCTTGGTGTACGGGTGTAATGGGTTTTCGAACAATGTTTTTGCAGGAGCTATCTCGACTATCTTACCAAGATACATTACCGCTATACGGTTACTCATGTATCTTACTACGCCGAGGTTGTGGCTAATGAACAGGTAGGTTAGCCCATATTTTTTCTGTAGGTCTTTCAGCATGTTGAGTATCTGTGCCTGTACCGATACGTCTAGAGCTGATGTTGGCTCGTCTAATACTATGAATTTGGGTCTTAGAGCTAGGATTCTCGCTATGGCTATACGTTGTCTCTGTCCACCGCTGAACTCATGTGGGTATCTATACAGATGTGTCTCGTTTAGTCCTACCTCGTATAGGAGCTTGGTCACGAATCCTTCGGGGTCATCGACTTTTATGCCGTGGGTCTTGAGAGGCTCCATGATGATATTGAAGACTGTCTGCCTAGGATCAAGGCTTGTATATGGGTCTTGGAACACAATATTTGCTTCTCTACGGAATGCTTTCAGAGCTTTACCTCTCAGTTTTGTAATGTCTTTTCCAGCGAACAATACCTTACCCGCAGTGGGCTTGATGAGCTTGAGTATTAGGCGGCCCGTAGTGGTTTTTCCACAGCCTGACTCTCCTACGAGGCCTAGTGTTTCTCCCTCGTATATGTCGAATGATATACCGTCGACTGCTTTTACCCATACCTTCTTCAGGAATCCTCCTGCTGGGAAGTATTTCTTGAGGCCTTCAACATGGACTAGAGGCTGGGACATGATATACACCTCTCCTTATTGTGCGTGGAGCCAACATCTAACGTAGTGTCCGGGACTGACCTCGACGAGCGGAGGCTTCTCACGTTTACACACGTCCCTCGCGAACGGGCAGCGTGGATGGAATCTGCATCCTGGCGGCGGAAATATCAGGTTGGGTATTGTTCCGGGTATAGGCTCCAGCTTCTCGATGTCTGCTTGTGGGTTCGGTACTGCGCGGAGCAATCCCATAGTGTAGGGGTGCTTCGGGTTCTTGAATATTTCACCTACAGGGGCTAGTTCGACAATGTTTCCAGCGTATAGAACGGCTACACGATCACACATCTCGGCAACAACGCCCATGTCGTGGGTGATCAGGAATAGTGTTAGGCCGTGCTCCCTGACCAGTTTTCTCAGTAGCTCGAGCAACTGTGCCTGCACTGTTACGTCTAGGCTACTCGTGGGCTCGTCAGCTATCAGTAGGCGGGGCATGTTACTGAGCCCTATGCTTATCACCGCACGTTGTCTCTGTCCACCACTTAGCTCGTGTGGATAGTTCCTTATCCTTTTCTCGGGGTCTGGCATGAGTACTTCTCTTAGTAGCTCTACTGCTCTTTTGTATCCTTCTTTCCAATCCCTCACCGTATTATGATCTATCATTGTTTCTACGATCTGATATCCTATAGTGTATAATGGGTCGAGCGCGCTGGATGGGTCCTGAACAATGTATGCGATCTCTTTTCCACGTATCTCTCTTAACTGTTTCTCACTGAGTTCAACCATGTTAACAGGCTTACCATCCCTATAATAGATCACCTTGCCTTTGACTATCCTGCCAGGGCTGGGAACGATGTTTGCGAGCGCTCTGCTCGTCACTGATTTACCACAGCCTGTTTCTCCGACCATACAGAACTTCTCTCCTTTATATATTGTGAATGACATGTCCTCAATTGCCTTGACTATGCCAGCATAGGTGTAGAAGTATACATAGAGGTCTTTTACCTCTATTATGGGCTCACGGAATACGGGGCCGCTCACTGTTCTTCACCCTCTCCTTTCTTCCTCTTCTTGATCTTGAACTCGACGCTTCTACGTGTCCTCGGATCGAGGATGTCTCTTAAGCTGTCTCCGAAGAGGTTCCAGCCAAGCACTGAGATCAATATTGCTAGTCCTGGAAATACTACAAGCCACCACTTGCCTTGAACAAGAAACTGGGATCCAGCCTGGACGATCGCTCCCCAGTCTGGTATAACAACCATAGAACCCATTAGGAAGCTTAGACCTGCCTCTGTCAGGATAAC
>Ga0256835_1000430_pt1 | contig 31845 bp, 29 predicted proteins | sample PIR30metaG_FD_185972 | JGI IMG/M metagenome (GOLD analysis project Ga0256835, IMG submission 185972) | Hydrothermal vent microbial communities from East Pacific Rise, Pacific Ocean - PIR-30 | ecosystem: Environmental > Aquatic > Marine > Hydrothermal vents | place: Pacific Ocean: East Pacific...
AGGCCACCACGGCTGTTGAAAAATCCGTGGTGACCCGGCTACTTCTTATTTCTTCCTCCAGCGATAGAGGCCGATCAGCAGGCCACCGGCCCCCACGAGCAGGATGCTTGCCGGCTCGGGCACAGCGTTGGCCTTGAGATTACTGATCTCGAAGTAGACGTCGGCACCATCTGGATCTTCGGTTCCCTGGGCCTCCGCGAGCACACCTACACCAACAAGGTACTGGTGGGTGGGATCAATATCCCACGAACGCTGGTAGTGGCCGGAATGGGAACCAGCATCGTCAAAAAATACCGTTTCGGTGTAGATAAAGACCGGATTGTTGAGATCAGTAGTTTCCGAGTAGTCTATCAGACCCACGGCATAGCCAACTCTTCCGGTGCTTTCATCGGTAAGATCGAGTTCGTACTCCCAGTCAAAACTCAGGGTTAGAAGAGGAGCCCCCATAAAAGGATTGCTCCCCAGAGCCGCCCTTGCCAAGGCGTGGTACCACTCTCCGTTAGATTCATCGGGATCGTCGGCGTACCCGTAAGCCTCGACGCTGAGCAAATCGGCATCGGCATCGAAAGAGGCGTAGGCGTAAAAATACTCGTTGTCGTCGTCGTAAACCTCTACATATTTGGTTTCTGGTACGGTGTACTCGTACGGAAGATGGGGAATGAGATATATATCATTTGTTTCGTCTATGGTTCCCCCATCGTCGCCGTAAGAGACTTGAAGATCCCAAAAGACCCCTTCCAGGCCCACCGGAAAGGCCCAGACCGAAGACACCCACGCCAAGAAAGCTGCTACCAAAACGCCCATCACAAAAAACCTTTTCATATCCCCCTCCTGAATAGGATTTACCAGATTTCTTCGCTTAACAAGACTTGCAAAAAGAATACCAGGCATATAGTGGCCCTTTTCTCGCTTTTACAGAAGAATTCTTGCTTTTTTGAAGGGAAGGGTGGGAAAAATTTTTCCCAAAAATGGAAAAAATTTTCCTCAAAATCTGGAATTAAAGTTCACAGCTCACGGTTTCGACAGTGCAAAAGACAAATCATGGGAAACTCTTTTGGTACGACCACCGGGGAGCCGGAAACTCTCGTTTGCTAATGATTTCTCCAGGGCAAACGAAACTCCGGACACGAATCCTGAATCAACTGGAAAGTCCTCGGGGATGAGAGCTCCCTTTGGCTTTCGGTTACGCTTTCTGGTAACAGTTGCAGGGGCCTCAGGAACACGCTATAACGCCAAAAGACCCCACAGACAGGTGAAGGCCTTTGGAAAGGCGACACTTATGGCTCCTATTTGATACCATCCTCCTCGGAATAGTTGGCGCCATCGCCGCCTTCGTCTTCGCCCACCTGGTGGACATCTCCCAGGATTTCTTCCTGGTAAAACTTGCCAAGTACAAGCCTCCTGGTCTTCCAAACGAAGGAGGAGACCCGGAAGAATGGATCGGGCCTTACGGACTTCTCCTCATCCCCGTAGTAACCACGCTGGGGGGCCTCCTCTCCGGGCTCATCGTCCAGCTCCTGGCTCCGGAGGCCAAGGGCCACGGCACCGACGCCGCCATCAGGGCCTTTCATTTCGGCGAGGGGAGGGTGCGTTTCCGGGTCCCTTTCGTAAAGATGATTGCCTCGGCCATCACCCTGGGCTCCGGGGGCTCGGCCGGGCGTGAAGGCCCCACGGCGCAGATCGGCTCCGGCATCGGGGCCATCTACGCCCACCTCACGCGAAGACCTCCTCACGAAAGACGCATCCTCCTCCTGATGGGCATGGCCGCCGGGCTTTCGGCCATCTTTCGCTCCCCCATCGGATGTGCCTTCTTTGCCATCGAGGTCCTCTACAGCCAGATAGAGTTCGAATCCCGCGCCCTTCTCTACTGCCTCATCTCAGCGGTGGTGGCCTACGCCTTCACGGGTTTCTTCACGGGCTGGGAGCCGCTCTTTTCCCTGCCGGCCAATCTCGGTATCACCGCCAGCCACGAATACTTCTTCTTCGCCGTCCTGGGGATTCTGAGTGGTCTCATGGCGGCGGCGCTTCCGGTGATCTTCGGCACCATCCATTCCTTCTTCGACAAGATGCCCCTCCCCTTCTTCGTAAAGCCGGGCCTGGGAGGGCTCATGCTCGGTATCATGGCCCTCTTCCTGCCCCAGGTCCTGGGGATCGGCTACGGCTGGCTCCAGAAAGCCATCGACGGGGAGCTCCCCGGTCAGCTCATGCTCGTCCTCTCCCTGGCCAAGGCCCTGGCCTTTTCCCTCACCGTGGGCTCCGGGGGCTCGGGAGGAGATTTCGCCCCGAGCCTTTACGTGGGGGGCATGCTGGGAGGGTTCGTGGCAAGCCTCTTTGACCAGCCCCCCGCCGCCTACGTGGTGGTGGGCATGGCTTCGGTCTTCGGGGCCGCGGCCCGGGCTCCCATCGCCAACAGCCTCATCGTGGTGGAAATCACCGGAGGGTTTCATCTTCTGCCCGCTGCCGGGCTCTCCGTGATGCTTTCCTACCTCATCCAGACCACTCTCGCCAACCATCTCCCCTATCGCAGCCTCTACGAATCTCAGGTGCCCTCGCCGGTACACTCTCCGGCGCACCGCGGAGAGTTCTTCACCGACATCCTGGCGGATATCAAGGTCAAGGATATCTTCAAACCCCAGAAGGTCTGGGCGGTCATCCCCGAAGACATGACCTTCAGGCAGTTCCTGGATTTCTTCGGGCGCACCGAACAGCACTACTTCCCGGTGGTGGACAAAGAGGGCAACCTGGTAGGGATCTTCTCCATCAACGACATCAGACCTTTTCTCTTCAACGACGACATAAAGGACATCCTCATCATCAAGGACATCGCGCGCCAGGACGTCATCACCACCACCCCTTCCGAAGACATCAACACCGTGCTCCGCAAGTTCACGATTCGGAACATAGACCAGATTCCCGTAGTGGCAGACGATGACCCCCGCCGTTTCCTGGGGATGATTAGCCGCCGAGAAGTCATCGATTTCTACAACCGGCGGCTCAACGAACTCAAAAGGGCTTCGCAACAAACTTAGTGAAAAGGGAATACACCAAGCTCTTCATCGACGCCATTCTCCTGGGCCTCATCGGGGTCGCCGCCGCCCAGGCCTTTACCTTTCTGGTGGACTCCGCCGAACATCTTTTCCTGGAACGTCTGGTGGGCTTCGAGGATGGGGTACCGGGGGCGAGTTTTTCTCCCTATCTCATTCCCCTGGCCACCACGCTGGGAGGGCTTCTTTCCGGGCTCATCGTCTACACCCTGGCCCCGGAAGCCGAAGGCCACGGCACCGACGCCGCCATCAAGGCCTTTCACTTCAGCGAAGGCAAGATCAGGCCCCGGGTGCCCTTCGTCAAGATGCTGGCCTCCGCCATCACCATCGGCTCGGGAGGCTCGGCCGGGCGTGAAGGCCCCGTCGTCCAGATAAGCGCCGGCGTTGCCTCCATCTACGCCACTCTCACGAAACGCTCCGTGCCGGAAAGACGCCTCCTGCTCCTGGTTGGCATGGCCGCGGGGCTTGGCGCCGTCTTTCGCTCCCCCATCGGAGCGGCCATGTTTTCGGTGGGCATCCTGTATAGCGCCGTTGATATCGAGGCCCCCGCCGTGCTCTTCTGCCTCCTGGCCTCGGTTACCGCTTACGCCCTGAACGGCTTTCTGGTGAGCTGGGAGCCGCTTTTCAAGGTGCCGGACTTCCTCATCACCGATCTTTCACAGTACCTGGCCTTTGCAAGCCTCGGGCTTTGCTCCGGCCTCGTGGCCTCGGTCCTTCCCGAGGTCTTCTATCGTACCCGGGATTACTTTCGCAATCTCAGAATTCCAAACGTCTTCAAACCCGCCATAGGTGGCCTGGGAGTGGGGCTCCTCGCCATGGAGCTCCCCCACATCTTGGGAGGAGGCTACCCCTGGATCCAGGCCACCATCGACGGCAAGCTCCCGGTGGGGCTCATGCTCATCCTGATCTTTGCCAAAATGATTGCCCTTTCCCTCACCGTGGGCTCCGGGGGCTCGGGAGGCGTTTTTGCCCCGAGCCTTTTCATCGGGGCCATGGTGGGAGGAGTGCTGGCCCACGTCTTTCAGCAGGCCCCGGCCCCTTACGTGGTGGTGGGGATGCTTTCGGTCTTCGGAGCCGCCGCCCGGGTGCCCCTTGCCAGCCTCTTCATGGTGATAGAGATGACCGGGGCCTTTCACATGCTCGGGGCCGCCGCCCTCTCGGTGACCATCTCCTACGTGATCCAGAAGTTCTTTGCCGGGGCCTTCAAATACCAGAGCCTCTACGAGGGCCAGGTGCCCACGAAGTTCGATTCTCCGGCGCACCGCGGAGAATTCTTCTCCGACATCCTCTACGGGGTGAAGGTGAAAGATGTTTTCGACCCAAAAAGCAAGGAATGGCAGGTGATCCCGGAAGACATGCCCTTCCGGAAGTTCGTGGAGTTCTTTCACGAGACCGAACAGCACTACTTCCCGGTGGTGGACAAAGAGGGCAACCTGGTGGGGATCTTCTCCATCAACGACGTGAGGCCCCTTCTCAAGGACGAAGCCGTGTGGGATCTTCTCATCATCAAGGACGTGGCTCGCCCGGACGTGATCGTCGTAACTCCCTCGGAAGACATCCACGCCGCGCTTCAAAAGTTCACCGTTCGCAACATAGACCAGCTCCCGGTGGTGGCGGACGATGATCCGGGCAAGTTCCTGGGCATGCTCTCCCGACGGGAGGTCATCTCCTTTTACAACCGGAGACTCTCTCAGGTTAGACAGCAAAGGAGTCCCATTTCCATTTGACCGTTGGCATGAAATGAAATCTGGTTATAATTTAGAAAAATTTTAAAATTTTTGGTCAAAAAATCAGACGAGGTGAAGTAACGAAGCGTATGAAGGAAAGAATGGCAACAACACCGGAAATCATCACCCTCCAGCGCACCTTCGAGGACAACTCCCTGGCCCGCTGGCTCTACGGGGAGAAGGGGGCCCATCTCAAGACCATCGAGCGGGCCTTCAACGTCCACATCCAGGTGCGCGGCAACGAAATGCAGATCACCGGAGAGCGGTTCGGAACCGAGCTTGCGGATCGCACCTGCGAGCAACTCTACGGGCTGCTTAAGGCGGGGTACACCCTTTATCCGAGCGACGTGGAATACGCCACCCGGATCATCAGCCAGAACCCCATGGCAAACCTCAAGGACATCTTCCTTGAGACGGTCTTCGTGAGCTCGGGTCGCAAGATCATCACCCCGAAGACCATCAACCAGAAGATCTACATCGACGCCATCCGCAGCCACGACATCGTCTTCGGGATAGGTCCGGCTGGTACCGGCAAGACCTATCTCGCCATGGCCATGGCGATCTCCTACTTCATGAGGGGGGAGATCCAGCGCATCGTCCTGGTGCGCCCGGCGGTGGAGGCTGGCGAAAAGCTGGGGTTCCTCCCGGGAGACATGGTGGAGAAGGTCAACCCCTATCTGAGGCCCCTTTACGACGCCCTTTACGACATGCTCCCCTACGACAAGGCCTCGCGTCTCATTCAGAAAGGGGTCATCGAGGTGGCTCCGCTTGCTTTCATGCGCGGGCGGACGCTTAACGAGGCCTTCATCATTCTCGACGAGGCCCAGAACACCACCTCGGAACAGATGAAGATGTTCCTCACCCGCCTGGGTTACAGCTCGCGGGCGGTGATCACCGGAGACATCACCCAGATCGACCTCCCTGAGGTCAAAAAGAGTGGCCTGGTGGAGGCCATGGAGCTCCTCCAGGGGATCGAGGGCATCGCCTTCGTGTTCTTCGACAAACAGGACGTCGTAAGGCACCCCTTGGTCCAGCGCATCATCGAAGCCTACGAAGGAAAGTCCTCCCGCCAGAAAGGGCTTACCCAATGAAGGCCCGTCTCATTCCGGTAGAAGAGGCCGTGGGGATGGTCATCCCCCACGACCTTACCGAAATAAGGCCCGGGGAATTCAAAGGACGGGCCTTCAAAAAGGGGCACGTCATCCGTGAAGAAGACATCCCCCGCTTAAAACGCATGGGCAAAGACCACATCTACGCCCTCGAGCTTGAAGAAGGAGAGCTTCACGAAGACGAGGCCGCCCTGCGTCTGGCGAGGGCTGTTTCAGGCCCGGGAATCACCTACGGCGAGGAGATCAAAGAGGGCAAGGTGACCTTCTACGCCGCCCATGATGGCCTCCTCAAGGTAGACACCGAGAGACTCTACCAGCTAAACCTCCTCGGGGAGATCATCCTCTCCACCAAGCACACGGATTTTTTCGTGCGCAAGGGGGAGGCCGTGGCTGCCGGAAGAGCCATTCCCCTGGTGGTCAAGGAAGACCTTCTCGAAGAAGTGGAAAGGCTCACCACAAACGGAGGAATCCTTAGCGTTAAAGAACCCCGCCTCAAAAGGGCGGGGCTCGTCATCACAGGGAACGAAGTCTACTACGGGCGGGTGGAAGACGCCTTCGTCCCGGCCCTCACTCCCAAGCTCAAAGCCTACGGGCTCGAGGTGGCGGGTGTTCGCTTCTGCCCGGACGATAAAGACTTCATCGCCCGAACTCTCAAAGAGACTCTCGCCTCCCGGGTGGACCTGGTCCTGGTTACCGGGGGGATGTCGGTGGACCCCGACGACGTTACCCGCCACGCCATCGCCTCCCTCGGGGTGGAAGATCTCGTCTACGGAAGCCCGGTGCTTCCCGGGGCCATGTTCCTGGTGGCCTATTGCGGAGAGGTACCCATCCTTGGCATCCCGGCCTGCGGGATGTATTTTCGTATCACCGTGCTTGACTTGGTCCTCCCGCGTCTTATCTGTGGTGAGAGGATCACCCGGGCTGATATCGCCCGGATGGGTCATGGTGGCTTCTGTTTTGGCTGCAAAGAGTGCCGTTTCCCGGTGTGTCCCTTCGGAAGAGGAGCATCTTAAAGGAGAGGTGAAAAATGTTTATCATCGCCCATTTCCTCAAGGCCCTGGCCACCGTGCTTGACATGGCCCTTTCCCTTTACATGTGGATCATCATCATTCGGGCCCTTCTTTCCTGGGTGAATCCCGACCCTTACAACCCCATCGTGAGGTTCCTCTACAACATTACCGAACCCGTGCTTTCCCGCATCAGGCGGGTTCTGCCTCCTCTGGGGGGGATTGATCTCTCTCCCCTGGTGGCGATTCTGGGGATCGTCTTTTTGAAGCAATTTCTCATCCCGGTACTTTACGAGCTCTCTTACCAGCTACTGAGGTAAAAAATGGCTTTGACACCGCTTGACATCCAGGAGAAGGAATTTGGCACCGGCCTTTTCGGTTACAAAAAGGCCGAGGTGGACGAATTTCTAGAAGAAGTGGCCGAGGCCCTGAAGGACCTTCAGCGCGAGAACAACGCCCTCCGCGATCAGGTAGCGAAGCTCGAAAAGGATCTCGAGAAGCTGCGGCAGGAGGAAAGGAACATCAAAGAGGCCCTGCTCAAGGCCCAGGAGCTTGCCGAAAGCATCAAAAAACAGGCCGAAGCCGAGGCCAAGGAGTTCCTCCTCCAGGCCCGGGAAGAGGCCGACCAGCTCATCAAAGAAGCCAAAGATAAGCGCGACCAGATCCTTCTCGAGATCGAAACCCTCAAGTCCGAGCGGGAAAAGATCTTCCTCGAGCTGCGGACCTTTCTCAAGACCTGGGAAGAATACCTCGAGAAGGCCTTCGGCTCCTGATGCTGAAACCCTATCGCGAGGGGCTCCTCCTTGAGGTCCACCTCAAGCCTCGGGCCAAAAAGGACGAAATACAGGGTACTTATGCCGGATCCTTAAAGATTTCCCTTAAGGCCCCTCCGGTAGAAGGAAAGGCCAACGAAGCGCTTCTCAAATTTCTGGCCAAAAGACTTGACCTTCCCCGTCGTCGGCTAAAGATTGTTTCCGGGCTTACCTCCCGCCGGAAAAGCATTTATATTGAGGGGCTTGCAGAAGATGAGGTACGCAGACGGCTCGGGATCTGAGACACGCAAGGAAGCAGAGGCCATCCTCTTCGACATGGATGGCGTGGTGCTCGACAGCATGCCCTGGCACGTGAGGGCCTGGCAGGAGGCCTTCCGGGAATTCGGGCTCACGGTGCCGGAGGAAGCCCTTTATCTCCACGAAGGGGCCATCGAGGCGGAGACCTCGCGCAAGATCTTCGAAGATCAGGGGGTCACCCCCACCGAAGAGCTCTTCCGCAAGGTGCTCAAGAGGCAGCGCGAGCTCTTTCGCAAGAAGTACTGGCCCTTTGTGAAACCCTTCCCCGAGATCCCGGACCTCCTCGCCGATCTGAGGCGCAAGGGGAAAAAGCTCGCCCTTGTTACCAGCTCCCACCGCGAAATCCTGGAAGAGATCCTGCCCCGCTCTTTACGGGGGCTCTTTCACTTCATCCTCACGGGAGACCAGGTAAGACGCCGCAAACCGCACCCCGAGCCCTATCTCCTGGCCCGTGAAAAACTCTCGGCCCCGGAAGATGGGAGTCTCGCCGTGGAAAACGCCCCGGCTGGCATCAAGAGCGCCAAGGGAGCAGGGCTCTTTTGCGTGGCCCTCACCACCACCCTGCCTCCGGAGCATCTCCGCGAGGCGGACGTGATCCTTCCTTCCCACCGGGAGCTTTACCGCTTCCTCACCAACGGGCGCAAAGATGCTTGAACTGAACGAAGCCCCGGCCTATTTCGAGCGCTACAGAGAGATCATCCCTCGCTTCGAGGAGTTCCTCGAACACCTGAAAAAACCCCTCCCGCTTTATTTCCGCCTGAACGAACTCAAGTGCCCGCGGGAGGAAATCGTCCTCAAGGGGCTTGAAAGGCAGGGAGTGAAGGTGGAACCCGTGCCCGGCTTTCCGAAGTTCTACCGGGTGGAGCCGCGGGATTTCCCTCTGGGAAACACCGAGGAATACTACCTGGGTTACATCTACCCCATGACGCTCAGCAGTGCGCTTCCGGTGCTCGCCCTTGAGCCCAAGCCCGGAGAATACATCCTCGATATGTGCGCCGCCCCGGGGAGCAAGACCACCCAGATCGCCCAGGCTACCGGCGACCGGGCCGTCATCGTGGCCAACGACCGCCGGCTCGATCGCCTCGCCGCCCTGGTGGCAAACCTCAAGCGCCTGGGAGTGGCCTCGGCACTTACCACCATCTACCGCGGAGAGGTCTTCCCCTACGGCGTGCCCTTTGACCGGATCCTGGTCGACGCCCCCTGCTCCGGCGAGGGAAGATACCGCCAGGGCTACGAAGGCGAGCTCCTCTACCAGAAAGAAGGGCACACCAATCTTCCCGCCATCCAGAAGGGCCTTCTGGTGCGGGCCTTCGACCTGGTAAAAGTGGGGGGCATCGTGGTCTACTCCACCTGCACCATCAACCCGGAAGAAAACGAAATGGTGGTGGACTATCTCCTGCGGAAGCGGCAGGCCGAGATCGTCCCCTGCGATTATCCCCTGCCACATCACCCCGGGGTAACGGAGTGGGAAGGCCGGGTCTTTCACCCGGACCTTGCCAAGGCGGCGCGCTTTTTTCCACACGAGACGGAATCCGTGGGATTTTTCGTAGCCAAGATCAAGAGGCTCTTCTGATGAAAAAGAGGCGCAAGAAGATCCACAAAGAGGCCAAATGGCCCCGGGTGGTGAGTCTCGAAGAGCGAGACGAGGTGCTCTCCTTCTGGGAAGAGCGCTTCGGCATCCCGAAAGAAACCTTCGCCGACTACCTCCTCCTTTCCACCGCCAAGAACTACTGGCTCTTCGTGAAGCCCCCGGAACTTCGACCGTTGCAGAATCTTCAGGTGCAGACGGTGGGGCTCCTTTTCACGCGCCGGGTCTCGAAGTGGCTCAAGCCCACCTCCACGGCTCTCCAGCGTTTCGGGCACCTGGCCACCAGAAACGTGGTGGAGCTTACTCCCTCTGAGCTCGACCGCCTGCGCCGGGAAAGGCGCCTTCCCTTCGAGGCCGAGCTCGAAGAGGGCTACGTGGTGATCAAGTGCGAGGGAAAGGTCTGGGGCTGCGGGCTCTACGCCAAGGGCAAACTCATAAGCTACCTGCCATGAGAACGGAAGAATTTGAACCGCAGCTGGCCAACCTGTTAAAATAGACGCCCCACAAAATCTTGTCCTTCGGGTGGGAGGACTTATCAGTTTTTCCAAAAAAGCGAGAGGTGAGGACGATGCAAAGCGTGCTGTTTGCGATTGGAAAGCCGGTGAAACTTCAGGTCGGAAGGCTCACTCCGGAAGAGAAGGGAGACATTTTGCTCAAGGAAGAGATAGACCTCGACGAGGGGATCGGTGAAAAGAGCGTCTTCGATTTCAACGACTACCTGGAGGAATTCGGTGTCGAGTTTGAATCTCTCGAAGATTTTGAAGGTTCGGGCATCCTGGGGCTCGATGTAGAAGCCATCAAGCGCCAGGCGGTGGTCATGCCCTTCAGGGCCCCGAAGAAGGGAGACTTTCTCCTCTTCAAGCGTTTTCTCATCAGCGACGAGGAATTTGCCGCTCGCTTCATCTTCCCGCTGGCCAAAGAAGAACTCAAACCCGAAAGGCTGATCCCCCTGGTCTTTGACTTTGGAGAATTCTGCGGGGCAGAATCTCTCATGGTGGGTTTCTTCTACAGCCACGAAGAGGACGTCTCGGGTGTGCGCTCTTTCCTGGAAAAAGAACTCCGGCGCGTCCCACCCGAGAGGCAGCCGCGTTTTCTGCGGGAGCTCGAGGCCGCCCTGGTGGAGGGAAGACTTCCGCACGGGCCAAAGCTTCCCGGGAAGCTTACCTTTCACGCCGCCATACCCCTTGAGGCGGAGTTCGAAGAACGTTACGAGGCGATGGTCCTCGAGACCCGCCCCGGAGAGGTGGAATGCCACGAACTGGCGGTCAAGACCGAACGGCCCATTATTGAAGTGTAGCGGGGTCCGTCAGGAATCCTTCCACCAGAAAGGAGTCTTCAAGGCGCCTCAGACGAAATTCGCCTACGCGCCTGGCCTCGGAAAGCTTGAGAGGCCCCCGGCCTCCCACGGCCGCCGGGGCCTCCTCCCCTCCGATCACCAGGGGGCCGTAAAAGAAGGCGATCTCATCCACGAGCCCTGCGTCGAAAAAGGCCCCGTGAACCTTTGCCCCACCCTCCACCAGCACGCTCAAGAGCCCCTCTTCCGCCGCCCGCAAGAGCCCGGCCTCAAGATCCACCCTTCCTTCTCTTAGCGGAAGCCGCCAGACGGAAACCCCGTGTTCGCGAAAGAGGGCCTCCTTTGAGGCCGGGGCCTCTTCTCCGCACCAGACAATGGCCCGGCCTTCCTCCCGAAAGACCCTGGCCCGGGGAGAAAGGCTGAGGCTCGTATCGAGGATGATGCGCACCGGGTTCCTTCCGCCCTTCAGGCGGCAGGTGAGGGCGGGATCATCGGCAAGGACCGTGCCCTTGCCCACCAAAATGGCGTCGTAGATGTTTCGCAGACGGTGGCCGTAGCGTCTGGCAGCCTCGCCGGTGATCCATTTGGAGTCTCCGGTACGCGTGGCGATGCGGCCGTCAAGGCTCATGGCGGCCTTCGAAAGCACCCAGGGAAGCTTCCGGGTGGCCACCTTGAGAAAGAAACGGCAGAGGGTGGCGCATTCCTTAAGAAGGACTCCTGTTTCCACCTCGAGGCCGCGCGAGGCGAGATACTCCGCCCCACCCCGGGCCTTGGGATTTGGGTCACGGCAGCCGATAACCACCCGCCTGATGCCTGCCGAGAGAATGGCCTCGGTACAAGGCGGAGTGCGCCCGTGGTGGTTACAGGGCTCAAGGGTGACGTAAATCGTGGCCCCGCGCGCCGCCTCCCCCGCCTCGCGCAGAGCGTGTACCTCGGCGTGAGGGGTGCCGGCCCGGCGATGGTAGCCCTTGCCCACCACCTTTCCGTCCTTCACCACCACCGCCCCAACGGGAGGGTTGGGCGAGGTGCGGCCGAGGCCCTTCCGCCCCTCCCGGAGCGCCAGACGCATGAAAAATTCGTCTTCAGCTCTCACGGCTTGCAAGAATCTCCTTTACCGTGGGGAAGAGATCGATGTTGGTGTGCGGGAGGAAAAGCGCCGAGACGTAGTAATCCATGTAGCCCGGGTGCGCGGAGAGCTCAAAATGGGTCATCATGTCGGCGACCTTTTCCATCTCGCGAATGGCCTCAAGGGAAGTGGCGGCAAGCCTTGCCCCGAGGAGGCTTGCGTTTCCGATGAAGAAGAACCTCTCGCGCGGAAGGTCCGGAAGGAGCCCGATGGTAATGGCCTGCTCCAGGTCGAGGAAGCTTCCGAAGTTCCCGGCCAGGATGACGCGCTCCACCATCCCAATCTCAAGCCCCACGGACTCAAGCAGGGTCTGATAACCGGCAAACATGGCCCCCTTGGCCCGGATGAGGTTGTCGATGTCGGCCTCGGTGAAGACGATGTCTTCGCCGGTGGCAGATTCCTTCCCCCACACCAGCACGTATTCCCAGCCATCACGCCCTTCCCTTACCCGGGGATGATCGAGATCGCGGCGGTATTTCCCGGACTGGTCGATGATCCCCTCGAGAAAGAGATTGGCCAGGAGCGAAATGATACCGGAGCCGCAGATGCCCTTGGGTTTCTTGTTGCCGATGGTGAGGATCATGGGCTCCAGGGTGGCGGGGTCGATGTGCACCGCCTCGATGGCCCCGAGAGTGGCCCGCATGCCGTGCTTGATGCCGCCGCCTTCAAAGGCCGGGCCGGCGGAACAGGCGGCGCAGGCCAGGAAGTCGCGGTTCCCCACCACGATCTCACCGTTGGTGCCGATGTCGATGAAGAGGGTGAGAGGCTCTTCTCTGGCGATGCCCGCCGCCACCACGCCGGAGACGATGTCTCCACCCACGTAGCTTGCCACACAGGGCGCCAGAAAGAGCCGGGCCTTGCGTCCCCCGGGGAGATCGAGCTCTTCTGCCGGAACGTAGGGGAAACGCGTGGTCACCGGCACGTAGGGGGCCTCACGCAAAAAGCGGGGCTCAAGGGCCAGCAGGAAATGGCTCATCACGGTGTTTCCCGCGGCACTGTAGAAAGAGATCTCATCAGGGGAGATGCCCTCCTTTTCACAGAGCTCCCGCGTAAGCTTCGCCAGGCTCTCAAGCACCTTGTGCTGGAGGGTCCTGAGGCCACCTTCCCGGCGGGCATACTCTATGCGACTGATGACGTCTTCGCCGTAACTTATCTGGGGATTGTAGTCCGAGGTCTCGGCAAGCACCTCCCCTTTTGAAAGGTCTATCAGCTGGGCACAGAGGGTGGTGGTGCCAATGTCAAAGGCCACGGCGAAATGCCGGCTTCTCTTATCTCCGGCCTCCACCGCCAGGAGACACGGCAGACCGTCTTCGAGCACCAGGGCGGTGACGGAAAAATCCTTCTCACGCAGGGCGTAGGGAAGATCCCTCAGCACCTGCCAGTCCAGATCGAGCTTTGGGGCCCCGAGCTCGGCGAGCAGCGCCATCTCAAGCCGCGGGAAATCGGGCATGTTGTTCTCAAGGCTCGGGGGCTCAAGCGTGACAAAGTGCTTCCTGGCCGCGGGGTTTAAGGGAAATTCCGCCGCCCCCCGGGCCTCTACCCAGGAAGTGGCCACCTTTTTGGCCGGGCGCAGGAGGGCCCGACGATCCACCTCGCTTTCCACCGGAACCCTGATAACGACGTCGGTCTTGGGAAAAAGGGTACAGGCCTTGTAGCCTCCCTCAGGCAGGGGTTCTCCTGAAACCTCACCTTCTTCCACAAAGACCCGGCATTTTCCGCAGACACCGGCTCCACCACAGGAGGCGTTGATGTGGACGCCGGCCTTCATCGCCGCCCGGATGATGGTCTCTTCTGGCGCTATCTCCACGGAGACTCCGGCAGGCAAAAACGTGACCTTTGGCATAGGGCTCCCCTTTCTCCGGTTTGAAGATCTTAAATTAAACCCCAAAAGGGCGAAGGGCAAAAATTATTGAGAAGGACTCCGCAAAATACGGGAGATTCTCCAGAGGATAGGCGGGATTATTCGGAGGAAACGGTCCCTTTGATGGTCTTGAAGACCTGCTTGAAGACCTCGTCAAAGGAGGCCGGAGAACAGCGGCCCATCTCGATAAACTTTACGACTATCTCCTTGGTGGTTTTGAGGATGACTTCGTTTTCAGGGGTAAGGCGCGGGAGTCTTTCTTCGCGAGGGATGTTTTTAACCAATTCTGGACGGGCCATTTTGTACTCGTTTGGTGGAGCCGGAGGGACTCGAACCCTCGACCTCGTGAATGCCATTCACGCGCTCTCCCAACTGAGCTACGGCCCCACGTCTTAAGCTTAGAAAAAATTAACCCGAAGGATAAAAACTGTCAACCGGTAGAAACATTGGAAACCTGCTCTTCTTGCTCCAGAGGGCAGCCCTTTTCCGGGAACAACTTTTCCACCTCTTTGCTCTTTTTGACCAGGTCTGCAAGGGTTATCTGGGAAAGGGTCTCCTTGATGGCCTTGGTAACCGTGCTCCAAACGTCCCTTGTAGGGCAGATCTCGCTGCGTTCACAAATCTCCGGCCTGGAGACACAGACGGTAACGCCCTTTGTCCCCTCAAGGACGGAGACCACGTCCCAGACGGTGATCTCCTCCGGGGGGCGGGCCAGGATGTGCCCTCCCTTGGGACCGCGCACGCTTTTTACGAGCCCCGCCCGCTTGAGGGGAATGATCAACTGCTCCAGGTACTTCACGGAAAGGTTCTGCTTGCGCGAAATTTCACCTATCTGGAGCGGACCTTTTTGATAATGGCCTGCGAGTTCGACCATCATCCTGGTGCCATATCTGCTTCGGGTCGTGATTTTCATGAGAATACCTCGCTATTTTTGATGAAAAAGCAAATTTGGATACTAAATATAATATATTTTTCCGTTAGACAACTACGAACTTACCGGTCTCAAGGTTCAAAAAGCAAGGAGGATTATGTTAAATTTGTCTTATGGACGTCAATTTGGGGGTTATTCGGGAGCGCCTCCAAACCAAGAAGAAGCAATACGAAGAGTACGCCTTCACCGCCGATCAGATAAACGCCATCTGGGCCTTCTTTGACCTGGCCCAGGAATACACCACGCTGGAAAACTTCTACCGGGTTTGCGTCCTGGTCCCCAGGGAATTCCTGAACTGCGAAAGCAAGCTATACCTGCTGGGAGACCAGGGGAATGTGACCCTCGTCGCCACCAGCACCGAAGGGCTTGTAGAACCCCCCAGGCCGGCAGAGGGAATCCCTCTTGACGAAGAGGCCTCTTTTCAGAATGGTTCTTATTTCTTCCCTTTCAAAGGGAACCGCAAGCTCCTGAGTCTCCTTGCTCCTCCACAGGAAAAGCCCGTCCTGGGAGTGCTTGAGATCCTTCCCCCCGAGCCCCTGGCGGAACACGACTTCCTCTTCTTTCAGAAGTATGCCAACCGTATCGGTTACAATCTTCACATCAAACTCCTCATGGCGCATACCCAGGAGCACATCAAGTTCGTAAACGAACTCGTGGCGGACATAGAACACAACGTCATCGTTCCCAACATGTATTATCGTTATCTCTTTCGCACCCTCCGACAGAAGATAGACTTCCTCCGCGAACTGGAAGAAAATATCAAGAGCAGGAGCTTCTCTCAGGAGAAGATCGCCGGGGCCCTGGAACACCTCCACCGCGAGCTTCTCAACCATTACCAGCAGATTGAAAAACACTACGAGACCGTGAGCCTCTTTCTGGAGAGCCTTCTTCGGCGGGAACACTTTGAAAAAGGCCGTTTCGTCCTGCGAAAAAGACCCTGCCGTTTCGCCAAAGAGGTCATCGAGGCCCAGTTCGAACGCTACCGGAAACGCTTCGAAAAAGCGGGCATCGCCATCGACAATCGTCTGGGAGGGGTACCGGATGAAGAATTCATCATGGCGGTGGACGTGGGGCTCCTTTCCCAGGTTTACGCCAATCTCTTCAGCAACGCCCTCAAATACACCAGGGAGGTGGTTGATCAAGACGGCCACCGGGTGAAATTCATCTCCTTCGGGAGAGAAATCCTCCCGGATTTTTTTGGGCCGGGCCGCCCGGGCGTGAAGTTTAACGTCTTCAGTACCGGGCCCCATCTTTCATCGGAAGAGGCGCAGAAAGTCTTCGAAGAAGGCTGGCGCGGGAACAACACCGACAACCAGCCCGGCTCCGGACGAGGGCTCCATTTTGTGAAGCGGGTGATAGAGCTCCACGGCGGAGTGGTGGGCTACGAACCCACTCCCCTTGGAAACAACTTCTATTTTATTCTCCCGCTCCAAATTTCTTCTGAAAAATCCCCGCAAGAATTGACTAAGGCCCACTGAGCATTATTTTCCTCTTGGGCTCAGGGAGGTGTTGCCCTTGGAAGAAGCAAAAGATCCCCAGCTTCCAGCTATAGAACCGGGAGACAAGGCCCTTATCCGTTACCGGGTAATTGCGGAGAAAGATGTTGTCGACGCCTCGAAGGAGCCTTTCTGGGTCAAGGTCGGCACTGGCGAGTTCATGCCTGCGGTGGAAAGGGCTCTGATAGGCCACCGCCCCGGAGAAATAGTGGCCGTGTGGGTCCCGCCGGAGGAACATTACGGGGCTTACGACCCCAAGAAACTCCAGGTCGTTCCTGCGGAGCGGATTCCAGAAGGGGCAAACCCCGGAACCGTGATCAAGCTTCAGGACGAATATGGTGTGGTTCATCCTGCCATCCTGAAGAAGGTGGAAGAAGGATTGGCGGTGGTTGATTTCAACCACCCCCTGGCTGGCAAGCCCCTGCGTTTCGAGGTTGAGATCCTGGACCTCCAGAAAGAGAACCAGCCGACCTCAGAAGAATCAGAAAGCCGGAGGGCGGAAGGATGAAATACATAATTCTGGTGGGCGATGGCATGGGAGATTTTCCCCTCAAAGAACTCGGAGGCAAGACCCCCCTTGAAGTAGCCCTTACCCCAGGCATGGATTTTATTGCCCAGCACGGCGACCTCGGCCTGGTGCAGACCATCCCTCCCGGGATGGAACCCGGAAGCGACGTGGCCAACATGGCGCTCCTCGGTTATCGTCCGGAAGAACAATATACCGGCCGGGGCCCCATCGAAGCTGCGGCCCTCGGGCTCTCCCTCCGCCCGGAAGACGTTGCCTTTCGCTGCAATCTCGTAACCATCAAGAAACAAGACGACCGCTACATCATGTTCGACTACAGTGCCGGGCACATCTCCACCGAGGAGGCCCACACCCTCATCAACGATCTCAACAAAGAGCTTGCCAACGACAAGCTCTTTTTGCATCCGGGTAAGAGCTACCGGCATATCCTGGTCTGGCGTGGAGGACCGGAAGGCATAAAGACCTACCCTCCCCACGACCTTCTGGGGCGAGACATCTACGAAGCCTGGCTGGTCTACGAAAACGAACCCATCCTGCGGGACTTCCTCCTCAAGGCCATGGCCTTCCTCGACAAGCACCCCATCAACCGCAAAAGACGGGAAGAGGGGAAGCTTCCGGCCAACGCCCTTTGGCCCTGGGGGCAGGGAAGGATGCCCCGGCTCGAACCTTTCGAGGAAAAATGGGGGTTAAAAGGGGCTGTCATCGCCGCGGTGGATCTCATTCGAGGCCTGGGAGTGCTTGCCGGCCTTGAGGTGATCGACGTCCCCGGAGCCACGGGGTATCTCGACACCAACTACGAGGGGAAGGCGCTGGCAGCCATCAAGGCCCTGAAAGAAGGGGCCGATTTCGTCTTTGTCCACGTCGAGGCACCGGACGAGGCGAGTCACGAGGGGTCGCTCGAACTCAAAATCAAGGCCATCCAGGATTTTGACCGCTATGTGGTCCGCACCGTGCTCGAGGAAATTACCGCCCAAATCGGCGAATATCGGCTAATGATAGTTACCGACCACTTCACTCCGATCTCTCTCCGCACCCACGCTTCCAAACCCGTCCCCTTCGCCATTTACGACTCCAAAGTCCCGGAGGTGAAACGTACCGGAGGATACAACGAAAAAGCGGCCTCTGAGACCGATCTCTTCTTCCCCAGCGGGGAAAAGCTCCTTTCCCACTTTCTGAAAAGAGAACCCCTCCTTCCCGAAGAATAATGGCTTATCACACCGATTTCCTGGTCATCGGCTCCGGCATTGCAGGGCTCTCCTTTGCCCTGAAGGTGGCCAACCTGGGCCGGGTGACCATCATCACCAAAAAGCGGGCCCCCGACGCCAACACCACTCTGGCGCAGGGGGGGATAGCCTGCGTGCTGGGTGAGGACGACTCCTTCGAGCTTCACATCGCCGATACCCTGCGCGTGGGAGACGGGCTGGCCAAGGAAGAGATCGTCTCTCTGGTGGTACGCCAGGCTCCGGAAAGGATCTACGAGTTGCTTGAGCTCGGAGTCCCTTTCACCCGAGATCCGGAAAACCCCGAAAAATTACATCTCGCCCTGGAAGGCGGGCACTCTCGACGGCGGATCGTACACGTGGAGGATCACACCGGGAGGGAAGTGGAGAAGGTCCTCCTCGCACACGTCAAAGAAAATCCCAACATCGAAGTCCTCGAAGATCATCTCGCCGTCGACCTCATTACCCTCTGCAAGGTCTACCGGGGGTGCCCGAAAGAGGTACTCGGCCACGAACAATGCCTGGGAGCGTATGTCCTCACCGAAAAAACGGGAGAAATCGAGACTTTTCTTGCCAAGATAACCGTCCTGGCCACGGGAGGGGCCGGAAAGGTCTATCTCTATACCAGCAACGCCGATGTTGCCACCGGCGACGGGATTGCTCTGGCCTACCGGGCAGGCTGCCGGGTGGCCAATCTCGAGTTTGTCCAGTTTCACCCCACCTGCCTCTACCATCCCAAGGCCAAGAATTTTCTCATTTCCGAGGCTTTGCGGGGAGAAGGAGCCATCCTTCTCGATCCCTTCGGCAAACCTTTCATGCACAAATACGACCCCGAAAGAAAGGACCTTGCCCCCCGTGACATCGTGGCCCGGGCCATCGATTTCGAGCTCAAAAAGAGCGGCAAAGAGTGCGTCTATCTCGATATTTCTCACAAGCCACGGGAATTCATCCTCAAACGGTTCCCTTACATCTACGAAACCTGTCTGCGATTTGGCATAGATATCACGAGAGAACCCATTCCCGTGGTGCCGGCAGCCCACTATTTTTGTGGTGGTGTCATCACGGATCGTTTCGGTCTCACCGATATCAAAGGGCTCTATGCGGTGGGAGAATGTGCCTGCACCGGCCTTCACGGGGCCAACCGCTTGGCCTCAAATTCCTTGCTCGAGGGGCTGGCCTTCGCGCATCTGGCCGCCTCTCACGTTTACAAGGAGTGGCCCCTTTACAAGAACTTCAAGCCCCCTTCGGTACCCGCCTGGGACCCTGGGGGAGCCATAGATATGGAAGAAAAGGTCCTCATCTCATACAACTGGGACGCCATCAGACGCCTCATGTGGAACTACGTTGGCATTGTGCGTACTGAACAGCGTTTGCGTCTGGCCAAAAAACACCTGCAAACCATTCTGGAAGAGATTGAAGCTCATTACTGGGCTTACATTCTCACGGCAGATTTCATAGAACTTCGCAACATTGCTCATGTGGCGAAGCTGGTAATAGAAAGTGCCCTTCGGCGCAAAGAGAGTCGTGGGACACACTTTATGGTGGAATATCCTCGTAAAAATGACGCTCTTTTTCGAAAAGATACTATTCTTTGGAGAGCACAAGAGCCTTTTTAAACTTTTTGATTGCTTTCTCGTACCTTTTTTGTTATGTGATTAAATGATTTTTGAATTTGTCTTTGATTGAGTATTTTTTACTGAACTTTTATGCGTTTTTTGCCGAACATTTATAGCAATAAAACAAAGGGGGGCTTCGAATATGATGAAGAAGCTGTGGGGGCTTCTTCTTGTCTTTGTTCTTATAAGTCCGGCGCTGGCCTTTCAAAAAAGCGAAATCGACCCGTTCGATCGCGATGAAAACATCGCCGAGGAAAGACTCCAGCTCATAGAAGAGGAACTTCCGCCTTCAGAGATTCCCATCACCCTCAACGAAAGGGTGGAATACTTCATCCGCTACTTCACCACCAAAAAGAGGGACGTTTTCGCAAGGTGGCTCGCTCGTTCCGGGCGTTACATGCCCATGATCAAAGAAATCCTTCGCAGTTACGGGCTTCCGGAAGATCTGGCCTATCTCGCCATGATCGAAAGCGGCTTCAACCCCTTTGCCTACTCCAGGGCAGGAGCCTGCGGGATCTGGCAGTTCATCCGTTCCACCGGCAGAAAGTATGGTCTCAAAATCAACTACTGGGTGGACGAAAGACGAGACCCCGAGAAGGCCACCCACGCCGCGGCCAAATATCTTCTGGATCTCTACCAGGAATTTGAATGCTGGCACCTCGCCTCGGCAAGTTACAATGCCGGCGAAGCCAAGGTGCGCAACGCCATCAAACGCTACGGCACCCGGGATTTCTGGAAACTCAGCCAGTACCGGTACCTCAAACGCGAGACCAAAAACTACGTCCCCAAGATGATCGCGGCCATGATCATCGCCAAGAATCCCAAAAAATTCGGTTTCGACGTGGACCCCTACCCTCCTCTGGATTACGAGGTCATCGAGGTCCCCGGAGGGACGGACCTGCGAGCGGTAGCCCTTGCCAGCGGGACCGACTACGATCTCATCCGCCTCCTCAACGCCGAGCTTCGCCGCGGGAAGACCCCTCCCACCGTGGCCTCCTATCCCGTAAAGGTGCCCTTCGGAAAGGGCGAAGAGATCCTCTCGGCCCTCAAAAAAGTCCGCTTTATTTACACCCGCCAGACCATCAGACACAGGGTTCGGCGGGGCGAGACCCTTTACAGGATTGCTCGTTACTACGGAGTGTCCGCCCGGTACCTGAAGCGCGTCAACCGTCTCCGCCGAAATAGATTGCGAATCGGCCAAATCCTTCGCATTCCGGTACGCACCCAGGCTGTCCTCTATGTTTCCCCCCACCCCGCTCCTCCGGTCAAAAAGGTCAAGAAAACAACCAGGAAGAAGAAAGTCCTGGTCTACAGGGTTCGGCGGGGAGACTCCCTGTGGAAGATTGCCCGCAAGTTTGGCGTGCGTCTCTACGATCTGAAAGCGTGGAACAATCTTCGCCGAAACAAGATTAGACCGGGGTTGAGGCTCATTATTCGGCCCGAAGCGTGATGCGTCGCATCCTGCTGCTCCTTTTTTACCTGGGGGGGCTCCTGGTTTCCACGAGCCCGGCCCAAAAGCCCCTGGTGGTGGCGAGCATCTTTCCTCTTGCCGAGATTGCCCGGGAAGTAGGGGGAGAGGCCATAGAAGTGAGACTTCTTCTCCCTCCCGGGGCCGATCCCCATTCCTGGGAACCCACCCCGAAGGACCTCCTCACCCTCAGACGTGCCGACCTGCTCCTGGCCGTGGGAGGGGGTCTTGAACCCTGGCTCGAAGACCTCCTGGCGGGGCTCAAGAATCGCAACCTGAAAATCGTCCTCGCCCTCGACGATGGCAATCTTTCTCCTCACAAGCAGGGGCATGATCCCGAAAAAGATCCCCACGTATGGCTCGATTTTCCAAAAGATGCTTCGCTCTGTTTGCGCCTGGCCGAAACTCTCGGTGAGATTTGCCCCGCAAAGGTCCTGTATTTCAGAGAACGGGGCCGGCTCGCCGCCCAAAGATTCAAAGAATTGGACCTGCTCTTTGCCAGAACCCTGGAGACCTGCCGTTACCGGACCGTCCCCCTCGCCGGTCACGACGCCTTTCACGCCTGGGAAGAGAACTATGGCCTCGATTTCATCACCCTTGCCGGAAGAAGCCCGGAGGCCGAACCCACTCCCCAAGCCCTCAGAAAAATGATCATCTTCCTGCGAAAAACGGGCCTAAAAGCGGTTTACTACGACGAACCCCAGGCCCTGCGTTTTGCAAAGCTCATCGCCCGGGAGACCGGGGCCAAAATCTATTACCTCAACCCCGGAGCCACGCTTACCAGAGAAGAGCTCCGGCAAGAGGTCTCCTTCTTCTCCCTCATGTGGCGAAATCTCAGGAATCTGAGTCTGGGGCTCAGGTGTAACCTCGTGAAAGCTGGCCAAAATTGACCAAAAACATCCCTCCTCAAAAACATTCCTTGCCAAGGATTTCACTTTGAATTAGAAACACCAAACCAAGTATTGAGTCGTGAAAAAGGGGGATCCTATGCCTCGCATGCTCAAATGGAAGATCGCGCTCCTGGTATTTTTGACGATCCTTTCAATATTGCTGGTGCTTCCTTCTTTCTATCCCAATCTTCCGTCCTGGTATCTCAAACACATCTATGGCCAGAGATTGAAGCTGGGCCTCGATCTTCAGGGTGGAATGCATCTGGTCCTCCAGGTAGACCTTGAGAAGGCCATTCAAAACGCCCTGAACGCGAGAGTAAAAGATCTTCAGCAGGTCCTTGCCCGCAAGGGTATCCGGGTCTCCCTCGCCGAAAGCAAAAATCCTGAAGAAGCGGTCCTGGTCTTCCCCAACAAGGACGCCCTGGAGAAGGCCAAGAAGATCATCCAGGAAGAGTTCAAGACCCTGAGGATAGTGCGGGTGGAGGAAGGACAGTTTCCGAAGCTCGTGGTCTCTCTCACTCCGGAACAAATCGCCTTCATCAAGGAAAACGCCGTCGATCAGTGTCTGGAGATCATTCGCAACCGTATCGACCAGTTTGGGGTAACGGAGCCTGTTATCGTAAAACAGGGCGACGATAAGATCGTCGTCCAGCTTCCGGGGGTGAAGGATCCGGAACGAGCCCTCAAGCTCATCGGTCAGACGGCGCAGCTCGAATTCAAACTCGTAGACGAAGAGGCCATGGCCCGCATCGACGTGGCTGGCCTCATCGCCAAGGCCATCAAAGAAGGGAGGCTCAAACCAGACGCCTCCCGCGAGGAGATCAACCGGGTCCTGCGGCCCTATATCCCACCGGATGACGAAATCTACTTCCTGGTGGAAAAAGATCCGCAAACCGGCCGGGTCTACAAGAAGCCTCTGCTCCTCAAGAAGAGGGCCGTCCTTACCGGAGACATGATAAAGACGGCCCGGGTGCGGATCGGCGGGGTGTACAACGAACCCTATGTGGCTCTGGAGCTGACAGATCGTGGAGCGCGCATCTTTGAGCGCGTCACCGCTGAAAACGTAGGCAAGAGACTTGCCATCGTCCTGGACGACGTGGTGCGTTCGGCTCCGGTGATTCGGGAGAAGATCCCCGGCGGGCACGCCCAGATAACGGGTTCCTTCACCTACGAAGAGGCCGCCGACCTTGCCATCGTACTGCGAGCAGGAGCCCTTCCGGCTCCCGTAAAAGTGATCCAGAACATCACCGTGGGGCCGAGCCTCGGGCGGGACTCCATCAAAAAAGGCCTCATCTCCGGTCTCATCGGGGCGGCGGCGGTCATGCTCTTCATGATCATCTACTATCGCTTCTCAGGCTTCGTGGCAGACATCGCCCTCATCCTGAACGTCCTCATGTTGCTGGCTGTCCTCTCCCTCTTCCGGGCCACTCTCACCCTGCCAGGCATTGCCGGTATCATCCTCACCATGGGCATGGGGGTGGACTCAAACGTCCTCATCTTCGAACGCATGCGCGAAGAACTGAACCTCGGGAGGACCCCGCGAGCCGCCATCACCGCGGGTTACGAGCGGGCCTTCTGGACCATCGTGGACGCCCACATCACCACCCTGATCACGGCTCTGGCCCTCTTCCTCTTCGGGACCGGCCCCATCAAAGGATTTGCCGTAACCCTTTCAGCCGGTATCGTGATAAACCTCTTCACCGCCATCTTCGGAACCCGCGTGGTCTACGACTACCTCATCGCCAAGGGCAAGACCCCGAAAATCAACTTCATGAGCATCATCAAGAATCCCAACATCGACTTCATGGGGGCCCGCAAATTTACCACGATCATCTCTGGAATCCTGGTCCTCCTCGGGATCGTGGCCTTCATCCAGATCTCCCGGGGAGCCGCCAACCTGGGAATCGACTTCAGCGGTGGTGTGATGGCCTATTACCGGGCCGAGAAGCCCTTCAATCTCGATGAAATCCGCAAAGCCCTCAAGGAAGCAGGGCTCGAAGGCTTTCAGCTCCAGGACGTAAAGGGAGAGAACCTCCTCATCGTCAAGCTGCGCAAGCAAACCGAAACCGTGGGCGAAATCGAGGCCCTGGTGCGAAAAGTGCTCCAGGAGAAGTTCCCGGAACACAAATTCCGTCTGGAAGCCAAAGAGGAGATCGGCTCAGCCATCAGCAAGGAGCTCAAGCGCAAGGCCCTCATCGCCATCGCCATCTCCCTCGCCGGCATCATCGGATACCTCGCCTTTCGTTTCAATGTAAGTTTCGGGGTGGCGGCGGCCGCGGCGACCTTTCACGACGTGCTGGCGGTCCTGGGGATCTTCTACGTGCTCAACCGCGAAATCTCCCTGCTTTTCGTGACCGCGCTCCTCACCCTTGCCGGCTACTCCCTCACGGACACGGTGGTCATCTTCGACCGCATCCGGGAAAACATCAGGAAATACCGGGGCAAGATGAGCTTCCTCGAAATCATCAACAAGAGCATCAACGAGATGCTTGCCAGAACCATCATCACCACCCTCACCACCCTTCTCGTCATCCTGGCCATCCTGTTCTTCGGTGGGGTGGTGCTGCGTGACTTCGCTCTGGCCCTGGCTCTGGGAGTGATTGTAGGGACCTATAGCTCCGTCTTCGTGGCAAGCCCCATCGTGCACTACTGGCACAAGGGGGAGACCCCGAAGGTGGGGAGCTAAATTTGAAGGGGCTTTAGAGCCCCCCCTTTATTTTTCTTCTTTTTCCGCTTTGGCAAAATTCCGGGCCCGCTCGGCAAGTTCCCGGAGTTTTTGATCTACCAGGTAAAAGACCGTGCCTTCAGGATAAGTGCCATCTGGCAGGCGTTCGCCGGCGGGTTTTCCGGTGAGGATCTCAAGGCCCTCTTCCACCCGGGAAATGGCCCAGACGTGGAATTTCCCTTCCCGGATGGCCTCTACGATTTCGTCCTTCAACATCAGCTCTTTGACGTTGGCCTGGGGGATGATGACCCCCTGACGGCCGGTAAAGCCCTTGGCCTTACAGACCTTGTAAAAGCCTTCGATCTTTTTGTTGATGCCACCCACGGGCTGGATGTCGCCCTTCTGGCTGATGGAGCCCGTAACCGCAATACCCTGATAGATGGGGGCCTCTGCAAGCGCTGAGAGGAGGGCAAAGAGTTCCGCACTGGAGGCCGAATCACCATCTACCATGCTGTAACTCTGCTCGAAACAAATGGTAGCGGTGAGGGTCAGAGGCTTGTCGTAGACGAATCTCTCTCGCAGGAAACCTGCCAGGATCAAGACCCCTTTGGTGTGGATCTTTCCGGAAAGATCGGCCTCGCGCTCGATATTGATGACGCCTTCTTTGCCAAGAGAGATGTTGGCGGTAATGCGGGTGGGCCGCCCGAAGGAGTAATCCCCCAGGTCGTAGACCGAAAGCCCGTTTATGCTTCCGGAAAGTTCTCCGTCCACCTGGATCTTCAGAAGATCCTTCTCGATCATCTCCTGGATGTGCTCTTCCGGGAGGTTGGCCCGAAACTCTCGTTCGCGAACGGCCTTTTCCAGGTGCGCCGCGGTGATCTGGGAGGCCCCTTCCCGGGTGGCCCAGAAGTGCGCCTCCTTTATGACATCCTGGATCACCGGGAACTCGAGGGAGAGCTTGTCCTGACGGCCGGCAAGCTCACAGGAAAACTCTATCAACCTGGCGAGAGCGGAGGCGTCCAGAGGGAGCAGCCCGTCTCGCTTGACCATCATGGCCACCGCCCGCAGGAACTGATTGGTACGCTGCTCGTCGCGGTCCACCCAGTTGTCGAGATGGGCCTTCACCTTGAAGACCTCGCGGAAGGTCTCGTCAAAGAGATAGAGGAGGTGGTAGATGAAAGGATCTCCCTGGAGGATCACCTTGGCCCTGAAGGGAATGGGCTCGGGCTTCAAGGTCTTGGTGGTGAAGATGCCGATCTGTTCGGCAAGGTCTTCGAGATAGATCTTCCGCGTCTTGATGGCCCGCTTGAGGTTCTCCCAGCTGAAGGGATATTTGAGCAGGTCAACAGCTCGCACGATGAGGAAGCCTCCGTTGGCCTTGTGAAGGCTTCCGGCTTTCAACATGGTGAAATCGGTGATGAGAGCCCCAAACTGGGCCTTTCTCTCGATGGCCCCAAAAAGGTTGGTATAGGTGGGGTTGGGTTCGAAGATCACCGGGGCCCCTTTGGTCTCGGAATTGTCCACGAAGACGTTCACCTCGTAACGGGTAAAAGAGGGCTGGGGCACCGGCATGGGAAAGGGCATCGGAGGAGGCGGAGCGGGACGCTGACGAAAATCGTCCAGGTGCTTGAGGATATCTTCCTGTACCTGAAGGAGGTAATCCACCACACCGGGGATGCCGGCGTATTTCTCCTTGAGCTCCTGAATGTAGCTCTCTACGATCCTCAGGGCCACTTCCCGGTCAAGCCGTTTCAATTGTTCGCGAAGTTCCTTTTCAAGCTGCTGGATGCGACGGGCCGTGGCGTTGAGCTCCTTCTGGAGCTCTTCACTCTTGCGCTTGAGCTCTTCTTTGCGCTCTTCGGGAAGCTCGGCCACGTCTTGCGGGGTCATGGGGGAGCCATCTTCCTTGGCAGGGATGATCATCATTCCGGTGGGTTCCACGTTCAGGATGAAGCCTTCTGCCCGCACCTTCTTCTCGAGCTCCTCGAAAATCTTGGCCCGTTTAAAGTTGAACTCCCTGATGATTTTCTCTTTCCGGGTGAGATAAGCTTCGTCTTCAAAGGCTTCCGGGATGCGCTGACGAAGGTTTTCCACCAGGTCGGCCATATCTTTCTGGAGCTCTTTGCCGCGCCCCGGAGGAAGTTCGAGGGCCTTGGGGGAATCGGGATCCTTGAAGTTGTACACGTAACACCAATCAGAAGGGGTATCACGTTTGGCAGCCTGAAGCTCCACCAGAGAACGGGTAATATAGCTGGCCCCCAGAGAAGCGGTGCCGGCAACATAGATGTGAAAATCGAGATCTTCGAAATTGAGCCCGAAATCAAGGGCCCTTACGGCCCTTTCCTGGGCCATGATGCGTTCTTCCAGGGCTTCCAGCTCATCGGTGGAAGAAATGCCAAGAGTCCGGGGATCGACCTTCAAACGCACTTCCTGGGCGTTTAATTCTCTTCCCGCCATGATCCCTCCAGTTCCTTAAAGGAGTTTTTGTAAAGCTTCTTTCAGGGCCTCATAATCCGGTTCGCTGGTGATTTCGTGAACCAGCTCGCGGTATCTGATATATCCCTCTGCGTCTATCACCCATACCGACCGCGCCAACAAGCGCCATTCCTTTATTAGCAAACTAAAGGCGTAAGCAAAAGAAAGCCGCTGATAGTCCGAAAGGACCTTCACCTTGCCCACCTTGTGGGCCTCACAAAAGCGCTTCTGCGCAAAGGGTAGATCCAGGCTGATGGTGAGGATCTCGACGCCTGGGAAGCTTGAGGCTTCCTCGTTGAAGCGTCTCGTCTGAAGCTGGCAAACTTCGGTATCGAGAGAGGGAACACTGCTTATGACGCAGATCTTTCCGCGAAAATCCGTCAAGCGGACGGGCTTCAAATCCTGGTCCACCACGGTGAAGTTTGGGGCCCTCTGGCCAACTTCTGGCCGAAAACCAAGGAGAGTGAGGGGCTCACCCTGAAAGGTTATCCGTACCGGCTCCGGTTCCCTGGCCAGGACGTCCCAGACCCAGGTCATGGCCGCGGCGGTGCGGGAAAAGCCGATCTGGTTGACCAGAAGGATGAGGGCTTCTTCCAGCTCCTCCGGAGCCGCACCGGAGGCCAGCGCTCGCCGGGCATGAGAGTGCACCCCTCCCTCCAGAGTAGCCGCGGCGGCAGCTACCAACTTTAAAAGTTCTATCTCCCGGCGGTTGAAACTTACTTCCTCCCGAAGCGTCTCACCCAGGGCCTCAAGCCTTGCCATTATCTGTGGAAAGCGGTTCTTCAGCCGTTCGTAAGTTTTGGGAACACCCATCGGATTCTCCTTCGAGGCTTTCCTATCAAGATAGTTTATTCTCTTAGACTTTGACAAAGATTTTTTTCCTCCGCTATTATCAGCTATCAGCCAAAATACAGCAGAGGAGGTTTTTCTATGAAAAGGTGGTTGTTGATTTTGTTGGTAGGGTTTTTCTTATTGACGAGTTCCCCAATCTGGGCGGCCAAACCCTATAAGATCGGGGCCCTCTTCTCCATCACCGGGCCCACTTCCTTCATAGGGGAACCCGAAAGAAACACCCTGGTCATGCTGGTAGAAGAGGTCAACAAAGCCGGGGGCATAAACGGTCATCCGGTAGAGGTTGTCATTTACGATACCGAAGGAGAGGAGACCAACGCGGTCAAGAAGGTCACCAAACTCATCGTCCAGGACAAAGTGCTCGCCATCATTGGCCCCAGCCGTACCGGCACCACACTTGCGGTCATTCCCTTTGTAGAGCGCTACAAGGTGCCCCTCATCTCCTGTGCCGCTGGCATCAAAATCGTCGAGCCGGTAAAACCCTGGGTCTTCAAGACGGCTCAGAGCGACCGGCTGGCGGTGAAAAAGATCTACGCCTACTGTCAGGACCACGGTCTCAAGAAGATCGCCATCATCACCGTTTCAAACGGCTTTGGGCAGAGTGGCCGGGAGCAACTGAAGGCCCTTGCCAAGGATTACGGGATCGAGATCGTGGCCGATGAGCTCTTCGGCCCCAAAGACGTGGACATGACCCCGCAGCTCACCCGCATCCGGGCCAAGAACCCCGACGCCGTGATCTGCTGGGGCACCAACCCCGGGCCGGCCATCGTGGCCAAAAACATGCGGCAGCTCGGGATGAAACAGCAGCTTTTCATGAGCCACGGGGTGGCCTCCAAACGCTTCATCCAGCTTGCCGGTGAAGCTGCCGAAGGCATCATCCTGCCCGCGGGGAAGATCCTCGTGGCTGATCAGCTTCCCGATACCGACCCTCAGAAGAAGCTCCTCCTTTCCTATATCGAGCGCTACAAGGCCCGCTTTGGTGAGGAGCCTTCTGCTTTCGGCGGGCACGCCTACGACGCCTTCTTGCTTCTGAAGCACGCTCTCGCAACCGCCGGAGCGGACAGGGCCAAAATAAGAGAGGCCCTCGAAAACGCCAAAGGGATCGTGGGCATTCACGGGATTTTCAACATGAGCCCCACGGACCACAACGGGCTTGACGAAAAGACCGCCTTTGTGCTCGTGCGCATCAAAGACGGCGACTGGCAACTCCTCAAATAACTTCCACGAGGGGGCCTTGAAGCCCCCTCCCGCCTGTAATAAAGTCAGCTTCGTTTCTTGCTGAAGAAGGGAGTTTCATGGGCGAAACACTACAGTTCCTGCTCTCGGGTCTCACCAGCGGGGCTATTTATGCTCTCATTGCCCTGGGCTTCACCATTATTTACAACGCCACGGAAGTCATCAATTTTGCCCAGGGAGAGTTCGTCATGCTCGGGGCCATGTTCATGGCCACCTTCTGTGCCCACGGGCTCCCCATCCCTCTGGCCTTTGTCCTGGCGATCACCTTTACCGCCGTAGCAGGAATCCTGATAGAAAGGCTTGCCATCTATCCCGCCAGAAACGCGAGCCCCATCACCCTCATCATCATCACCATCGGGCTTTCCATTCTCATCAAGGGGCTCGCCATGTTCGTGTGGGGAAAGAATCCCCTTCCAGTGCCCTCTTTCGTAGGAGAAAGACCCCTGAATCTTCTGGGGGCCACCATAATACCGCAGAGCATTCTGATCCTGGTGGCAGCTGTAATAGCGGTGTGGACCATGGAGATCTTTTTTCAAAAGACTCTTCCTGGCAAAGCCATGAGAGCCTGTGCTGCCAACCGTCTCGCCGCAAGACTCCTTGGTATCAAGGTGGAGCCCCTGGTACTCCTCTCTTTTGCCTTGAGCGCCGCCCTCTCGGCCCTGGCAGGGGTTATCATATCCCCCATTACCTTTGCCACCTACGACATGGGCACCATGCTGGGTCTCAAAGGTTTCAGTGCCGCGGTACTCGGAGGGCTCACTTCCAGCACGGGCTCGGTCCTCGGAGGGTTCATCCTCGGTGTGCTGGAATCATTTGCCGCCGGATATCTCTCTTCGGCTTACAAGGACGCCGCGGCCTTTATCATCCTGGTGCTCATGCTCCTCCTGAGACCTGAAGGGCTCTTTGGCAAAAAGGAGATCAAGAAGCTATGAAGGGCCATTACCTTGCCCTGGCAATACTGGCCGGCATACTCTTGGGCGTCGGTTTCTTCAACCAGAACGACTATTACTTCAACGTTTTGAACATCCTGCTGCTCAAGGGTCTCATCGTGGTGGGGCTTTGTTTGCTCATGGGCTATGCCGGGCAGGTCTCTCTGGGGCACGCGGCCTTTTACGGCCTGGGAGCTTACACCTCGGGGATCTTGACGGCCAAGTTCGGCTGGTCTCCGGTGAGTGCCCTCTTCGTGGCCCAGGGAGTAACGCTTCTGGCAGCTCTGGTGATCGGCATCCCGGCCTTAAGGCTCAAGGGGCATTACCTGGCCATGGCCACCCTGGGTTTCGGAGTCATTGTTTACGTGATCTTTAAAGAGATGATAGACCTTACGGGAGGCCCTTCGGGGCTGGTGGGTATCCCTCCTCTTCAAGTGTTCGGGCACACTTTCCTTGAAAGCCGGGAGTACTTCTTCCTCTTTACCGGGGCCCTGATCCTTGCCGTGCTTTTTGCCCTGCATCTGGCCCATTCTCCCTTTGGAAGGGCCCTTCTGGCCCTGCACGATAGCGAAGCAGCTACCATGTCGCTGGGTTACGATACCGGCCGCCTGAAGCTCATCGTCTTCCTGATTTCTGCCGCCCTGGCGGGTCTTGCCGGGAGCCTCTACGCCCATTTCGCCATGTTTATCAGCCCCACCAGTTTCACCTTTCTTCATTCCGTGAAGTTTGTCACCATGGTGGTCATCGGAGGGGTTGCCAGCCTCTGGGGAGCCCTTTTGGGCGCGGCCTTGCTTTCCGTCCTTCCAGAGGTCCTGACCATATTCGAAGACTACGATGTCCTCGTCTTCGGCACTATCCTGGTGGCGATTATGATCTTTTTGCCTGAAGGGCTTTTTAAGGGCCTGGGGACATTGGTCCAGCGTTTCAGAAAGGTAAGACCCGGTTCTTTAAATCTTTTCTAAACTAATTACAATTGGAGCCATGGCTATCAGAAAAATCCGTATCCTGGGAGATCCGGTACTAAGGGAGAAAGCCAAACCGGTAACAGAAATCGACGCGGCTGTGGAACGTCTCATCGATGACATGGCCGAAACCATGTACGAAGCCAAAGGGCTGGGGCTCGCCGCCAACCAGGTAGGGGAACCCTTGAGACTCTTCGTCTTGGACCTCAAACAGCGGGAGGGAAGCCCCGAGCTTCTGGTATTCATAAACCCCGAGATCGTCGCCGCCGAGGGAAAGCTCTACGAAGAGGAAGGTTGCCTCAGCATTCCAGGTTATTCCGCCAAGGTAAAGAGAAACGCCAAAGTCCGGGTAAAGGCCCTTGATCGTACCGGCAAACCCTTCGAGATGGAACTCGAAGGGCTGGGGGCCAGGGCTGTCCAGCACGAAATAGACCACCTCGACGGGATCCTCTACGTGGACTATCTCTCAACCCTCAAGAAGAATCTCTTCAAACGCTGGTGGAAGAAGCATCGGCCCCGCTAGAAACAGATAGAAGGACCAGCGGGCCTCCTTATTTGCGGGAGGGGCGGGCGAGATGGGAAAGGTAGGCCCGCTGGTTTAAAAAGACCAGACACCATCCCCCACCTTATTTCTTTTGTCAGATTGTCAAACAAAAAAGCCCTTGGAGGGAATCCCTCCAAGGGCTGCCATAGCCCAGGGCTATTAATGCTAATTAATTTATCGTTCCAGGGATGTCAAGCCTTAAATGGGAA
>Ga0256835_1000431_pt1 | contig 31828 bp, 30 predicted proteins | sample PIR30metaG_FD_185972 | JGI IMG/M metagenome (GOLD analysis project Ga0256835, IMG submission 185972) | Hydrothermal vent microbial communities from East Pacific Rise, Pacific Ocean - PIR-30 | ecosystem: Environmental > Aquatic > Marine > Hydrothermal vents | place: Pacific Ocean: East Pacific...
ACAGGAAAGGCCAGACGCAGAACCCGCAGACCCTACGCCAGGAGGAAACCTAAGAGCTACGTTGTCTCCTTACCTGGGGAGCTGGTCCAGGTAGACACCCTGACCGTCACCTTGGGACCTGGAGAAGCAGTCAAGCACTTCCCGGCCGCCGGCCTCCCTGCCTCTACCATCATCCCTTTCCCTCACCACCTTCTTCCTGGCCGAGGTGCACACCAGAGCCACCGCCAACCTGGCGGCTGGCTTCCTGGCTCACCTGATGGCCAATACTCCTTTTCCCATCAAGGCCATCCATTCAAGTAGACGGCGGTAGTGAGTTCATGGCCGAGTTTGAGGAGGCCTGCCGCCTGCACAACATCAAGCTCCTCGTCCTGCCACCCAGGATCCCCAAACAACTCAACGGCCACGTCGAGCGAATGCAACGAACCTTCAGAGACGGGTTCTACACCCGTCCCCTACCTTCACGGGTCCCCGAGCTGCAAAGGGAGCTAGATGCTTACCTGGACTACTACAACCGCAGGAGGCCTCATAGGGCCCTGAACGGTCTGGCTCCCCTGGAGTACCTGGCTATGATGCAAGAGGAGTCGGTTCCCTAGGTGGGGAGTCTCAGATGTATTGGCCGATTGCCCGATATCGACGAAAAAGGGGGCGCTCGTGGTATAACAATGCTGCGCCGATTTGAGGCTCAGCTTGCGGGCGCGTTAGAAGTGCAGCTAAAGCGGGCGGAAAAGCACGGCTTTTCTGCGCTCGCTCGGTCCTTCCGGGCGCGTTTTGCTGCAGGGCCCCCGGCGTAGAAAGGACGAGCGATGAACAAGACCCCTTTCCGCACCCCCCTCATCGAAGCCGTGCTGGACCCCGGATGCCGCATGCCGGTTTTCATCAAGGCGCTGACTCACGGCACCCGTGTGATCGAGCTGCCGCAGGACTTCCCCGACGGTCCCGGCGCTTTTGAAGAGGTGCGTAGGCTCGTGCGCGACCACTGGGCCCGGTACCGGGCGCGCGGTCTGGACCAGAGCTTGCCCATCCTCCATTACGCCTACATGCCCCGCCCGGGCCGGAGCGTGCGGCTCACGCCCGGAGGCGAGCTGATCGGCGCCTTCAGCGACCGGCCCACCCAGGCGGGGTTGAAGCTTACAGGCGGCCGCTGGATAACCTTCATCCTTGACGATCAGGTCGGGTGAGCGGCCCAGAGCCCGGCCCGGGACGACCACCAGAGCAGCAGACCCAGGGCGGTCAGGAGGAAACCAAGCGGCCATAGGCGGCGGGCTGCCAGGCGAAAGCGCACCGCGTAGCCCACGGCGGCGGTGAAGAGCAGCGCCGCCGCGTTCACCAGCGCCAGGTAAAAAGCGCCGATGGCCGGCCCCGGCCAGCCGATGGCGCTGAAGATACCGGAGGCGACTAGCGGTGGCAGCAGCGCGATGGCCACCATCACCCCCACCAGGGTCTGCCCCTGGCCGCGAATGAAGGAGTAGGCCCCCACCGCACCGGTGACCAGCGCCAGCGCCAGATCGAAGAGGTTGGGGGCGCTGCGCGCCAGCAGCTGGCTGCCGGGCTCAATGGGGGCGAAGGCCAGCAGGATGCGCGCCAGCACCCAGGCGGTAGCCCAGGCCAGCGAGGCGCCGGCCAGTGCGGTGATGCTTGCCCTGGCGCTCAGACTGCGCTGCCGCCACAGCAGGCCAAAGCCCAGCCCCATCAAGGGGCCCATGAGCGGGGCGATGACCATGCTTGCCAGCACCAGTAGCGCGTCGTCGCGCACCAGCCCGGCGAAGGCTATGGTAGCCGAAGAAACGGTAAGAAACGCGAACCACGGCGACAGCCGGGCGGCTTGGTCAAGCTCGCTCTCCAGCTCTTCGGCGGGGGTAGGCTCTTCGTGTTCGGCTGCTTCGGGTTCGGGGAAGGTCCAGGCGGGGGTGTCGAGCGCCATCCACCCTTCGGGTCCTATTACCGGCTTGAGCAGGGTGAGCAGCTTGTCGGCTTCCGCGGTGTCCACCGGGGCCACCAGGTAGACCTGACCGCTGCCGGAGCGCAGCACTAGCGGATGCACGCCCCGTTCCTCCATTACCCCCAGCACCGAAGGCATGCGCGAGGCTTCTGCCTGTATGTACAGCAGGTGGCGCGCCATACCCCAGCTTATAAGCTGGGGACATGAAGGAGCGGCTCGATCGGGTGCTGGCTCATCTGGGTCTGGGGACCCGCAAGGAGGTGGGGCGGCTCATTCGCGCGGGGGAAGTGCGGGTGGACGGGATGGTGGTGCGCGATCGCGGGTTCAAGCTCGACCCTGAGGCTGCGCGCATAGAGTTGCGCGGGGAACCGCTTCACTACGCGCGCCATTTCTACGTTTTGCTCTACAAGCCTGCAGGCGTGATAACCGCCACCCGCTCGGATAGTGAGGAAACGGTGCTGGATCTGCTCCCAAACGATCTTTGGCGCGACGATCTCAGGCCCGTGGGCAGGCTGGATCGGGACACCGAGGGATTGTTGCTGCTCACCACCCACGGGACGTTGCTGCACCGGCTTACCCACCCGCGCTGGAAGGTGGCCAAGGTGTACTACGCCGAGCTGGCGGCCGACCTGCCCGCAGACGCGACGCGGCGCTTCGCAGCGGGGATCGCCGGCTTTGCTCCCGCCGGGCTTGAGGTGCTGAGTCCGCGGGCGGCGCGGGTCACGCTGCGCGAGGGCAAGTACCATCAGGTGCGGCGTATGTTTGCGGCGCTGGGAAGCCCGGTCGCGTATTTGTTGCGCGAGGGTTTCGGCCCGCTGGAGCTGCAGGGGCTCGAGCCCGGCGGGGCGCGCTCGCTGGAGCCCCGCGAAGTCGGTGCGCTCCTGAAGGCGGTGGACCTCGGTTAGCCGATAAGGTCCCCCACCGCGAAAACTACCGCGTCGAGACTGTTTGCGATGCGGTCGGCCGAGAAGAGCAGCATAAGATTGTGGCGGTTGTCGTATTCGGGGCCGGTATAGATGCGGCGGCGGCCGCTCGAATAAAGCACCACCCTGCGCCCCAGCCCGCGAACAAACCCCTGCAGGGCCGCGGCCTCGGCGTCCATGTCGGGACCGTCCCCCAGGGTGACCACCAGTTCGCTGGTGGCGGCGGCCTCCAGGTCGGCGGCGGCCTTTTCCGACAGCGGCCCCGGGGCTTGGTAGCGGTGCGAGAGGCTGACGCTGAAGCCGGCCCGCTCCAGCTCGCTTTGCAGGTGTGCGGCCAGGCAGCGTTGCATCTCGAACTGGCCGCCCCCGAACTCCAGGTGTACGCGGCCGCGCACGGCTTCACGCCCGTCCGGCGGCCGCGGATCGGGCGGATGCAATACCAGCGAGTAACACAGCTCTTCCACCGCCTTTTCTACCGCGTCCAGGCTGGCAGTCACGGTGTTTAGGTAGTCTTCACGGTCTTTGAACCGCCGGGCTAGATCGAAGGCTCCCAGGTTCACCACCCGGTCGGCCAGCAGGCTCAGCAGGGGCGGCGCGTTGAAGGTTTCTGTGCCGTCGTCGTAGCGCAGCACGAAAAAATTGAGCCAGAGCAGCAGCACGGTTGTTCCCACGCCGGCGGCGTAACCCACCTCGAACGCTATGCCGCTGTCAGCCTGGAGATCGCTCAAAGGCGCCAGCAGGGCGTAGCTTTGTTCGACCCGCGTGCGGTCCAGGTCGTAGATGGCCTGACTGAATTCGTCTGCGGGGACGCCCCGGAGGGCGCTGTTGGAGTCACGGAAGGGCAGGAAGGTGAGGGGCTCGCTGGCCCCGAGGCCCTGTTCCACCAGCGCCGTGCGCAGACCCTGCAGGCAGCCGCGCTCGAGCCTGGCGCCGAGATAGCGGCCCGTGGGGTCGTAGAGCCGGGTCGCCACATAAACCGGCCCCCCGCCCCGGGCCAGCCGCTGCAGCCGTTCCCGGGGCGTCATCCTTCTCGGGCCACCAGAAACACCCCCGCCAGCATGAGCAACAAGCCAAGCGCTCTTGCGGGGGTCATGGCGATTGCGGGAAGCTCGAAAAGGCCGAACTGGTCTATCAGGGCGGCGGCTAGGAGCTGGCTGGCCACGATGGTCACGAGCGCCGCCAGTACCCCCAGGTGCTGGATGGCGATTATCGTTCCCACGACGACGAGCGCTCCCAGAATGCCTCCCAGAAATGCAAAAACCGGCACCCCCTGCCCGGGGGCGGCGCGAATCACCCAGGCGAATACGACCAGAGCTAGCAGCGCACCTGCCAGCAGTAGCATGCGCAGCACGCCGTCGGGGCGCGCCGCCTGCGGAGCCCGTTCGAACAGCGCCAGACCCAGCACCCCCACCACCAAACCCAGCAGGTGTACGACCGCCACCATTCCCCAGGTGCCCAGCCGCGCTTGCAACGCCGCATTGACCGGCCCGATGATCGCGATGAGAACGCCCGTGGCGGCGGCGGCCCAGAACCCCACATTCACTACGGTATCACCCGCAAACCTGCGCTGATTTTCATACCGACTATTTTAAACAAACTCCAGCGCCAGCGCTAGGGGTTATGGATGCGTTCCGGAACCTCCGGGAAAGATCCCGTCCACATCTTTAGGCGGCATGTCCCCGGGTTTCGTATCTTCGGGATCTTCTTCATCGGGTTCCCGCATTCCGTTTCCGGAGTCACCCGGAGACTTTTTCCCGCCGTCTTCCGATCCCGGTGCGGGCTTCGCCGGGGCAGATGGAACGCCGTAACGGCCGCCGGGATTGAAGGCGTAGTCCTTGCGCAGCAGCTCCAGGTCGGCGGCGTCTACCTTGCCGTCGGAGTTCAGGTCAGGATGAAACGATTGCGTGGGAACGGAGGGTGTGCTCGGGGCCGGGGAGTTCTTGTCCCCGGGGCCGGGGCCGGCCGCCCTTTCCTCCGGGGAGGAAGGAGGCTTGTCAGGCCCGGTTGCGGGGGGAGCTGATGAGCTACCCGTTTGCGGCGGCGCAGAAGTCCCGCTCCCGTCGCCGGATGCGGGAGATCGCTTGGGGGCGGAAGAGGAATCGGCGGGCGGGGTTGCGGCGCTGTTGCCGGAAGGTGGCGGCGGCTGGAGGGGGGCGCCTCCGAAACCGCCCAGCCCGCCCAGTCCACCTAGTTCTGGGGGGATGTCCCGGGGCACGGTTTTCTTACCCAGCGCGGCGGCCAGGGCGCGCAGCTCCTCGAAGCTGTAGGCGCCTTTATCGGCGGGCCTCTTGGGGGGCGTCTTGGTGTAGGGGCTGCCTTTGGCGTCGTAAAACTGGGTCTGAACCTTTACTTTTGGACGGACCTTCCGGGCCGGCTCCAGTTTGAGCCGGAAGACCTCACCGCCTGTGAAGGTTTTGGTAAAAACGCCATCGAGGTCGATGGTCTGCCCCTTGGCGTTATAGCGGATCACGTAAACCAGATCCGGAGCCGTCTTCAAGCTGGTCAGATCGGGTTTTAGATCCTTGACCGCCAGGCGGATACGCAGGGCTGTGGCGGGGCGTTCGCTAAGAGTGAATACGGCGATAAACGGCGCTTCGGTTTCTGATTCTGGCAGCTTGGCGTGCAGCTCGGGCGGCGGCGGGTCGTTGACCCTGAGTGTGAACGAGGCGCTGCGGTTGGAGAGCGCGGCGTCGCTGACGATGATCGTTATCTTGTAGTCGCCTTTTTTGCGGGGGGTGCCGCTGAGGCGACCGTTGTTGAAGCTGAGTCCCGGGGGAAGCTTGCCATCGATCTCGTAATTGTAGGGCCGCACCCCTCCGGAAGCGGGAAATTTGGCTTCGTAGCGCTCGCCTATGTATGCCGGCGGCGCAGAGCGCACGGTTATGCGCAGCGGTTCGCCCGCCTCGTTATCGCTGGATCCGCAGCCGGCCAGGAGTACGGCTGCTGCAAATAGAGCCACCAGAATTCGCACGTTTCCAAGCTAAACCCCCGGGGAATGAGATGGCTGACAAGCGCGCCGTTTAACGGCGGCCGGTGGGTGCCGCTAGCGGGAGGTTTCTCTGCTTGCACAAACTAGCTCCGGGCCGGCCCCGGCCCGGAGCTTTGGGCGGCGGCGCTTAGGGGGCCTTGTAGCTGGTTTCCTTCTGGGCAATTTTGAGATAGCGACCGGCCGGCATGGACGTCAACCTGCTTTTTCCAAGCTCAGAGAACTCGGCTATGCTCATATTGGAACGCATCGCCACAATCGAGACATTTACGGTGTCCCCGGTTGCGGGTTTGGTGTTTTCGAAACCGCTGATGCTGCTGAGATCGGGCAGGGTGTATGAGGTATCGCTTCCCAGGTAGGCCTTGGAGATGGAGGCGTCAAGATGGTAAGTGCCGTTCCAGGAAGCCGTTATGACGTAGCCGAGCAGGTCCGAAGCGGTTACCAGGCCGCTGACGCTAATGGGGGAGCCGCTAGCGGCGGGGTCGATGGGGCCGGGCAGGGTGATCGCGGGCGTCCCCGAGGCGCTCGCGAAGAAGCTGAACACGCTATAGTCGGTTTTTTCCGCACCGGCCATATATATCAGGTAATCCGCAAAGGGGTAGGTGAAATAGGTGCTGCCCGTGCCGCCGCTATTTTCGCCGAATCCTGAGAGGGGCGCGGTTTTCTTTGGCGTAATGGAAAATACCGTCCACGCAGGTTTGTACCCGCTGGGAACCTCGCCGCTGAAGTCCGGGAAGGTGGCGGAGCCCACCGAGTCGCCGCCGCTAAGGGCCGGTACGGTGTACGACCCCTTGTCGGCGACGGTAAACGTGGCCATCTTTGCGGCGAGGACATTGGGCGGGTTGTTGCCGTCCAGCGCTAGCACCACCAGGTCTTGTTCGCCGGCGACGCCATGGGTCACCTTGAAGGTGCCGCTGGTTCCTATGGCCCTCTCTCCCTCGAAGACCGAACCTTTGTGGAAGAGCAGGGCGGCCTTTGCGTTTTGCACGCCGGAAACGTCATAGTCGACGCTGAACGCGATGTTGTTCGCACCCGAGTCGCAGGGGGAGTCCAGGTCGGTCAGCTCGTCGGTGGTGAGCGAGTAGAGGCTCAAATCCCGGGCATTGCAGCGCAGGGCGACGTCATAGGGCCCTCCGCCGCTCACGGTGAACGAGAAGCTGGTGGGATCGGCGGCGGCTTCCCAGGCGCCGTTGCCGATGCGATAAGCGGCCGCCTTGGCGCCTGCGGCGGTTACGGTGACGGTGGGTTCGCCGCCTCCGCCGTTGCCTCCGTCACCCCCGCCGCCTCCGCCATTGCCCCCGCCGGGTGAAGCTCCCCCGCCGCAGGCGCCCAGCAGGAAGGCCAGGGCTAGCGCAAGAAGCCAGGTTGCCTTTCTCATAACACTACCTCCCGATTCGAGTTTAGGTGAAATTTCGGTGCAATCATGTGATATGGATCACTCAGGGGTATTTGTCCCGAAGGTAGAAGACTAGTTAGTTGGTATCTTTCCGTGTCATCTGACTTATTCTTCGGAGAGGCACAATCACGCCTGTCGGAGTCTCGCTGATCCTGTCCCGCTATCGCATATGAACCGCTATGGCAGGTTTGCTGCCAGCCTTAACAATTTATACTGGAATAAGTTTACCCGAAAACCTGAGTGCGTAAGGCTAACATCTTAGCTATATCACCGCCTCATTCAGCGGCGAGCTGCATATCCAGCTCCGGCAGCTCGGTCAGGTTCGCTATTACGTGGTCCGGCTTTACGTCGGCTTCATCGAGCTCTTCGGGCCGGGTGACGCCGCTTAGCGTCAGGACGCCCACGAGCCCCGCGCGCCGGGCCATCAGGATGTCCGTGCTCAGGCGGTCGCCCACCATGGCCACCCGGTCGGCTGGCAGTTCCAGGCGCTCGAGCGCTGCCCGTACGGTGTGGGGCGAGGGCTTGCCCACCACATCGTCCACCTTTTTGCCAGTGGTGGCCTCGAGCGCGGCTATTATCCCTGCCGCGTCGGGTATCTCGCCTCCTTCCACCGGGCAGGTGGGGTCGGGGTTGGTGGCCACGAAGCGGGCCCCCCGGCGGATTGCCTGGAAGGCGATGTTTATCTTGCCCCAGGTGCAGGTGCGGTCGAACGCCGCCACCACGAATTCGATGCGCTCCGGATCGCTGGTTATTTCCAGCCCCGCCGCCTCCAGTTCGGCCAGCAGCGGGGGTTCGCCGATGGCGAACACGCGGGCGCCCGGCCTGCGCCCCGCCAGATAGCGGGCCACCACGTAAGACGAGTGTACCACGTCGTCCACGGTAGCCGGCACGCCCAGCCGGGAGAGTTTTTCGGCGTAGTCGGCGCGGGAGTGCAGCGGCTTGTTGGAGAGAAAAACGATCCGGCGGCCGCGCCGGCGCAGCTCGGCCACGGCGCGGTCCGCTCCCGGGATCAGCTTCTCTCCCAGGTAGACCGTACCGTCGAGATCAAGGAGGTATCCCTTAATTTCCATCTATTTCTCCGATTGCATGGCTATGCCCTGGGCAAAGCTCTTGCGCAGCGCTACCAGCACGACCAGCGGTGGCACCATGGCGATCACCGTTCCCGCCATGATTACGTTCCACTCTGGCGCTATCTGCTCGCTGGCGATCAGCATCTTCAGACCGATCTGCACCACCCGCATATCGGCAGTGTTCGTAACGATCAGCGGCCAGAGGTACTGACTCCACATGAAGATAAACTCGATCACGAACAGCGCGGCTATGTTGGTGCGGCTGAGCGGCACCAGTATCTGCCAGAAATAGCGCAGCGGCCCGGCGCCGTCCACGCGGGCGGCGTCGGAGAGCTCGCGGGGAACGGTCAGGAAGAACTGCCGGAAGAGCAGAATACCGGTGGTGCTGGCGAAGAAGGGAACAGTTAGCGCGTAGTAGCTGTTGATCCAGCCGAAATCGGCCATCAGCTCGTAGGTAGGCAAGATGCGCACCGGCAATGGCAACATCTGGGTAATCATGCTGAGGGCGAACAAAAAACCGGCCCCCCGAAAGCGAAAGTGGGTGTAGGCGAAGGCGGCCAGCAGCGAGAGGACGATCTTGACCGCAGCAACCACCAGCGATATGAAGACGCTGTTGAAGAAGAGGCGGCCGAACCGGGCTCGTATCCAGGCGTCCTGAATGTTGTGCCAGAACTCGCCGCCGGGAAGCATTTTGGGCGGGTATTGATAGGCTTCACGAAAGCTCAGGGTGCTGGTAACCAGCGCGTAATAGACGGGGAAGGCCAGCAGGACCACCAGCAATATGAGCGCCGCGTGGGTCATGAAGCTGAGCTGATGTTTGCGGGTCACCTGCGGCTCCTTTCTAGCGGGCGTAGGCCGCTTTCCTGGTGGCGGCGCGCAGTTGCAGCATGGCGGCCACGGCGATGACGATGAAGATGATTACCGACTGGGCGTTGGCGCGGCCTGAGTCGAGGTGGATGAAAGCGTCGCGGTAAAGGTTGTATACGAGCAGGTTGGTGGCGTTGCCGGGCCCGCCCTGGGTCATGATGTCGATCAGGCCGAAGACCTGAAAGAAAGCGTAAAGCATGTTCATGAAGAGCAGGAAGGTGGTCGTGGGGCTGAGCATGGGAAAGGTGATGTGGCGGAAGGCGAGCCAGGGGCCCGCCCCGTCTACGCGCGCGGCATCGGTCAGTTCGTCGGGGATGTTTTGCAACCCGGCCAGAAAGAAGACAATATTGTAGCCGAGCATCTTCCAGGTCGCCGCCAGCGATACCACGAATAGCGCCAGGGCGCCGTTGGTCATCCAGTTGAGGGTGTAACCGGGGTTTACCAGCTTGACCAGCCAGGGGATGAGGCCGGTGGCGGGCGCAAACAGCAGCGCCCAGATGACCCCCGCCACCGCGGGTGATATCGAATATGTCCATACCAGCGCTATTTGATAGATGCCCAACCCGCTTATCTTCTGATTCAACAGCAAAGCGATGCCCAGCGAGGCGGAGAGGCCGACGAGGACCACGAAGGCCGAGAAGAAAAGGGTAACTGCAACGCTGTGCAGGTAGTCCGGTGATTTGAACAAATCCAGATAGTTTGACAGCCCCACGAAGACCCTGGTATCACCGAAAAAGGAGGTTACGTAGAACGAGCCCCAAACGCTTTGCGCGAAGGGAACTATAAGAAAGACGAATATTACCGCCAGCGAGGGCAGGATGAGCAGGTAGGGCAGTATGGGGTGACCGGGAAAACGCTCCTCTATCATGGCGCTCCTTTCGCCGGGAAAGGGGCGCGGGCCTCTGCCCGCGCCCGGTAGAGCGGCTAGTGCAGCTTGTTGTACTGCGCCAGCAGCTGATTGGCCTTGGCTGCAGCTTCATCCAGAGCCCGCATGGGCGACAGTTTGCCCGAAACGGCCTTTTCGATGGCGGCGCGCTCGATCTCGCGGATCTGCACGAAGGGGCCCAGGCGCACGCCGGTTGCCGCTGGCGTGTCGCGGCGGCCCGAAAGGATCTGCAGGAAGGCGGTGAGGTAGTTCTGGTCTTTGCTGAACCAGCCTTCACTGAGGAGCGCCTGCACCGCGTTGTTGACGGTGGGGAAGTAGCCGGTGCCCTTGTGCCACCGCACGGCCACATCCTCACGCGCCAGGTATTTGAGAAATTCCCAGACCGCCGCCAGCTCTTCCTTGCTCTGCCCCTTGGTGACCCAGAGGCTGCCGCCGCCGATCACCGAGTTGCCGCGCGGGTACCCCTCGAAGCGGGGCAGGAAGGTGGTGCCGACCTTGAAGCCGGCGCCCTTGGTGATACCAGCCAGCGAGGAGGTCGACTGGATCAGCATGGCAATCTGGCCGCCCACGAAGGCGGTGTTGGCCGAGTATTCGGGGCCGCCGTAGAGGAAGACGTTTTCCTTCGCCAGCCGGGCCCAGGTTTCGAGCACCATCTGCCCGAAGGGTCCGTTGAAGAGCACCTTTTCGGCGCGACCGGCACGACCGTTTTTGTGGTCGGCGAAGAGCTGGTTGTGGTAGGCGAACATCTGTTCGAATACCCAGCCGGGCCAGCCGAAAGAGAGCGCGTGGTCGACGACGCCGCTTTGCACCAGTTTCTTGCCGTATTCCTCAACTTCTTTCCAGGTGCGCGGGGGCTTGTTGGGGTCGAGCCCGGCTTTGGCGAAGAGATCTTTGTTGTAATAGAGCATCGCCGTGGAAGAGTTGAAGGGCATGGACCAGAGGTTGCCGTTCGTTGAGTAGTAGTTGGTGATGGGAATCACGTACTGGGCCCAGTCCCACTCCTGGCCGAGCATTCCCGGGATCTTGTAAACGGGCACGATGGCGCCACTGTCAAGCATAGTTTGCGTGCCGACCTCGTATACCTGGACCAGGTTGGGCGCGGTGCCGGTGCGGTATGCGGCTACATATTTGGTAAGGGTTTCGGCATACTTGCCGGTATAGAGGGCGTTTAGCTGGATCTCCGGATGAGCGGCGTTGAAGCCGTCCACTATCGCTTCGACCACCTTGAGCCGCGAACCGCTCATCGCGTGCCACCAGGTGATCTCCACCTTCTTGGCCAGGGCCGTGCTTGTAAGCGTTAGCGCCAGCAGGGCCGCGAGGCCGAATCGAATACCTTGTTTCATGTGTACACCTCCTCAAGAATTAGCTTCGGACCAAAAACCCACCTTCCCAATTACCCGTTTTCACCCCCCTTGGCCACGACGAGCCGCACGTCCAGCTCGTTGAACGCCCGCGCAAACTCTTCGGGGGGAATGCGGTCGGTAATTACCGCATCGACCTCTCCGAAGTCTGCTACGCGCGCGTGGGTCACGGCACCGAACTTGCTGTGGTCTGCCAGTACGAAGGTGCGGCGCGCGCGCCGCACCACCGCGGCCATGACTTCCGCCTCCTCCAGGGAGGGGAGGGTAAACCCGTATTCGAGGGAAACGCCGTTGACGCCTACGAAGGCGGCGTCGAAAAAGACTCCCTCCAGCGCCTTGCGCGCCAGCCCGCCCACCATCCCGTAGGAAACGCCGCGCAGGTAACCGCCCACCACGTACACGCTTACCCCCGGGTGTTCCAGCAGCGCGCCCGCATGGTTCAGGGCGTTGGTGAAGACCGCCAGCCGCACCAGGCGGGGCAGCCGCCGTACTAGCTGCATTGTGGTGGTGCCGTTGCCCACGAATACGACCATGCCCTCGCTTATTTCCTGCGCCGCTGCAGCGCCGATGCGGGCTTTTTCGGCGCTGCGCTGACCTTCCTTGTCCTTGTATGAGGGCTCACGCGCAATCGGCTCGTTGGAAACGGCCCCGCCGTGGGTGCGTTTGAGCGCGCCCGCCTCGCCCAGGGCGTTTAGGTCGTTGCGTATCGTCATGGGCGAAACCCCGAACATCTGCGCCAGCTCCGTGGTGCGCACCTCGCCCCAGGTGCGCAGGCGCTCGAGTATGAGCCTGCGGCGTTGCTCGGTGAGGGGAATAGCCCCCTTCTTTTTGCGATTCATAGCAACCTCTTGCGATTTTCTTCTTTTGCATTCTAACACCGCACGGCAGGCGCGGGACCCGCCGGGGCAGTCGGGTGGTCGGAATCACCTCTGCGGGTTCTGGGATACACCTGCGGACAAGAGCGGCCGCCGGGTCCGCCCGGGCCGGGCGCGGGCGTGAGGGCGCGATACGCTCCCGGGTCGATCAGAGCGGCCGGTCGCCGTTGCCACCAGACTCGCCATCGCAGGCCGACTCGGAGTGCAGCAGCAGGTACTCGAGCGCCTCCTCCAGCGGCAGCGCCGGCGCCAGGTAGTAGCCCTGGGCCCCGTCCACGCCAATCTCGCAGGCGACTTCGAGCTGCCCGGGCGTTTCCACGCCCTCGGCCACCACCTGGGTACCGATGTCGTGGCAGATTTTCACTATGCTCTCGCACACCAGGCGCCCCCGGGTGCTCTCCAGGGTGGCGACCAGGCTGCGGTCGAGCTTCAACTCGGTGAACTGGCGATGCACGATCGTTTCCAGGCTGGAGTAACCGGCGCCGAAATCGTCGATGGAGATTGTAAAACCGTTTTCCTGGAGCATGCGCAGGTTCCTGAGCGCCGCGTCGCCGGCGAGGAAGCTGCGTTCGACTATTTCGAAGCCGACGTTTTCGCCGCGCAGGGTCCTGATGATGACCGAGACCGCCTCCCGGTTCAGGAAGGTGTCGGGGTGCAGGTTGATGCTGATGCGAGGGGTGCTTCCCAGACGGCGCATCCGGGTCAGGTCCTTTTTCACCTGCCGGCAAACCCAGATGTCCACCAGCGAGGCCAGACCGGCGTCCTCGACCAGCTCCAGGAACGTGGGCCCGTGTATCTCACCGTCTTCGTGGTAGCGGAGCAGGGCTTCCAACCCCGGTTCGCCGGTATCGCTCAGGGGGAGAATGGGCTGATAGTAGACCGACAGGTTTTCTTCCCGGAGGTTTTGCAAGAGCGCGTCCAGCTTGGCCTGCGCGTCTATCACTTTGGTATGGGCGACGAAGGCGTTCACACCTTCCCTGCTCCGTAGCTCTTCCGAAAGCCGGAGGTTTTTCTCCAGGCGTTCAAAGTGGGTGTCGGCCGACTGCGCCTGGATGTAACGCTGAACAAAGTAGATGTATACCAGGGTGTCTATGGTGATGAGGAAGATCTGGAAGGCGGCCACCCGCCAGTCACCGCCGGTTTTCAGCTGGCTGTCGAGAAAAACCGGGGTATTCCAGAGAATATGGTAATTGGTGAAGTTTACCCTGGTAATATTGAGGAAAAGATAGGCAGCCGAGAAATTGAATAGCGGCAATAGTATGAATGGGGCCATAAGGTAGCGGTTAAGCACCACCAGGGCGTAGATGAGCAGGGTATTGATGTTGAAGACCACGAAGGGGACCGAAATGTATGTGATTAGGCGCAGGGAGCGGTCGCGCATGTTGAGCAGCAGCGCCAGCAGCAGACCGATGCCGACTCCGGCGCCGCCGATGACCACGAACAACCGGTTGAACTCGGCGTAGGTCAGATTGGGGAAGAACTGTGCACTAAGGATTTCCTTCCCAAGCAGGGAATTGACCACGCGATCCCCGTGGATGCCGAAAAACCATAGTACCTGGGTCAGGAAGTCGCGCACTATAAAGAGCACGGTGCGCGGCAGTTCCAGGGGCAGGGCGGCGAAAAAGGCGGCCAGGTGCGCCTGGAAGAGGACGCCGAAGGCCTCAAAAAGCAACACCGTGAGGGCATAGGCCGCCAGGAATACGAACAGATAGTTGATGTGGCGGTATATGTGCTTCTTACCTCCCGTAACTGGGAGTGATAGTGACAGCAAGGGCTCTAGCAGTTTGAATAGATAAACTGCAACTATGGGGTTGATAAGGCTTATTGGCACGAAACCGTAGGGTAGCTGCAAAAGCGGGTAGGGGCTCTTTAGTCCCAGGCAGGAGATGAGGGTGGCGATAGAAAGCACGGTGGCGATGATCGGAGCAGTGTTGATACGGCGGGCGAAGAAGTAAGCGATGGTCGCCGTGGCCACAAAGGAGGAGAAGCGATAGAAGGTTTCTTGCATCTGCCACAGCCGGTAGCTGTTGACGTGCACCGAGAATATTTGTGCATGCAGATTGAAATATGCAAACAGGAAATGCAGCAGTGATATTACCGACGTGAGCAGGAAAAAGGGCACGGTAGCGGTAAATGCTTCCTGCAAGGAAACGATGAGCAGCACCGCTTTCTCGTGGGAAAGTATCTTTTTCACCGTTGAGCGCTCCCCGAAGATAGGGAAAGTGGCCTGCAGACGCCCTGTAGCCGTGCGGCTGGCGAAGCGGTGGCGCAGCGTTTGTAATTGCCCGGGGCGGATATTGGGACGGTTCCCCGTTTCGGGCAATGCCGGGATCGGTGCGGGATCATGCGAGCGATGCTTCCCATAGCAAATGCTTCGGCCCAGTATACAGCAGGCTAAAGAATCCATTGGTGTTTTTTCGAGCGCGGCCCATGGCTGCAGAACCCGCTTGCTTCCGGCGCGCCGGCGCGGGACAGGCAGCCTGCGGGGGCGGGTATAATTATTAACGAAAAACAAGGAGGTGGCTATGAAACGTTGGATATGGATTCCGGCACTGATGATTGCGTTTGGCGGCCCGGCGCTGGCGGCTGAGCCCATCAAGATCGGCGCTCTTTACATGCTTTCGGGCAACTTTGCCAACTACGGCATCTCGTCCAAGCAGGGTGTCCAGCTAGCCGTCGAGGAGATAAACGCCAGAGGCGGCATTCTCGGCCGCCCGGTCGAGGTGGTCTTCGTAGACCATGGTAAGCCCGACCAGGCGGTGCGCGAGGCCAAACGGCTGATCTTGGAGAACAAGGTAAACTTCCTCTTCGGCATCGACTCCAGCTCGGTCAGCCTGGCGGTAGCCCCGGTGGCCAACGAGTACAAGGTGCCGCTTGTCGTAACCCACGCGGCCACGCCGCGCCTGACCGAGATGTGCCTGCCCTACGTCTTCCGCACCTCCAACAACGCCCGCATGGACTCCTGGGCGGCCGCGGCCTTCGCCGCCAAGCAGCCCTACAAGCGCTGGGCCAACATCGGCCCCGACTACGAGTTTGGCCGTGTCAGCTGGGAAGACTTCATCACCCGCCTCAAGGAGCTCAAGCCCGACGTCGAGGTGGTTAGCGAGCAGTGGCCCAAGTTCGGCTCGTCCGACTACTCCTCCTACATCACCGCGCTGATGCGGGCCAAACCCGAGGCCGTCTTTAGCTCGCTCTGGGGCGGCGACTTCGTTTCCTTCGCCAAACAGGCGATTCCCTTTGGCTTCTTCAAGACGATCAAGTTCTACACCAACCCCACCGGCGGCGCCCTGCAGGCGCTCGAGCCGCTGGGTAAGAACACCCCCGAGGGAATGCTGGTTAGCGCCCGCTACTGGTTCCTCTACCCCGAAACCGACGCCAACAAGGCCTTCGTCAAGAAGTTCCACGATAAGTTCGGCGACTACCCCTCGTACAACGCCGGCGAAGCCTACTCGGGCATGATGATGCTGGCGGCGGCCATCGAAAAGGCTGGCTCCACCGACCCCGACGTGGTCAAGGCGGCCTTCGAGGCCGACGGCGGCCTCAAGTTCGAGTCGATCGAAGGGCTCAAGTGGATGCGCCCTGCCGACCACCAGGTATTCGAAGACCTGGTCTGGGGCTACACCAAAAACACCGACAAATACCCCTTCGCCATCCTCGATCCCATAGTCGTCGTTCCCGCCAAAGACACCATCTACCCGACCGAGTGCGCCAAGTAGCCTGAAGCATCCCGGGGGCGGCCACGCCGCCCCCGGGCAGAAAATCTGCCGTCATGGACCCGAGCTTTGTCATCCTGCAGTTCCTCACCGGCCTGGCTTACGCCAGCAGCCTCTTCTTGCTGGCCGTCGGCCTTTCGCTCATCTTCGGCGCGCTGGGCATCGTCAACTTCGCCCACGGCTCTTTTTACATGCTGGGCGCCTACCTGCTCTACTGGGTGCTGCGCGGCAACCCCGAGGGGCTGTGGTGGGGGCTGGTGGTGGTCGCAGCGCTCGGCTTCGCCATCGGGGCGACCACCGAAAGACTGCTCCTGCGCCCCGTTTACAACCGGCCCGAACACTACCAGATCTTGCTGACCTACGCCCTGCTGCTGGTCATCGAAGACGGCGTCAAGCTGCTCTTCGGCGCCGCCTACAAGTCGCTGGGGCCGCCGGCGAGCCTGGCCTACCCGGTCTGGGTGTTCGGCGCCCCCTTCCCCGCCTACTACTTCGTCCAGATCGCGCTGGCGCTAGTAGTGGCCGGCGGTTTGTGGTTCTTTTTGCAACGCACCCGCACCGGCACCCTGGTGCGGGCGGCAACGCAGGACCGGGAGATGCTCGAGGCCCTCGGGGTCAACGTGCCCCGGCTCTTGACGGTTGTCTTCGCCCTCGGCATCGCCCTGGCCACCCTGGGCGGGGCGGCGACGCTGCCAATGCAAACGGTCAGCCCCGGCATCGCCGTCGAGGCGGTCATCAGCGCCTTCATCGTGGTCGTCGTCGGCGGCCTGGGTAGCGTATGGGGGGCGCTTTTGGGCGCATTTTTGATCGGTGAGATCCAGGCCTTCGGGGTGCTGGTGCTGCCCGAGTTCGCCATCGCCTTCGTCTATCTGCTGATGGTCGTCGTCTTGCTCGTGCGGCCCTGGGGCCTCCTGGGCCGGCCTCCGGCGGTGAGAACATGAAGGCGCGCGGCTGGTTGCTCCTCGTTTTGGGGGCCCTGCTGGTCACCCCCTGGCTGCTGCCCGACTACGCGCTCGAGGTGGCCATTCAGGCGCTCATCCTGGCCCTCTTCGCCACCGCCTTCAACCTGGTCTTCGCCGAAACCGGGTTGCTCTCCTTCGGTCATGCCGCCTTCTTCGGCGCCGGTGCCTACACCACCGCGCTCTTGCTGCAGCGGGCCGGCTGGCCATACCTGCTCACCCTGCCGGCGGCGGTGGTCGTGGCCGGGCTGCTGGCGCTGGTCATCGGCTTTTTCTCGGTGCGCACCTCGCGCATCTACTTCACCATGCTGACGCTGGCCTTCGCCCAGCTGGTCTGGGCGGTGGTCCACAAGTGGTACTCCTTCACCGGCGGCGACAACGGCATTACCGGCCTGCACCCGGGGGCGCTCTGGGGCGACGCCCGGGCGCTTTACTACCTGGCGCTGGTGCTCTTCGCACTGGGGCTGGCCTTCGTCTGGCGGCTGCACCACGCGCCCTTTGGCTACGCCCTGCGTGCCATCCGCGACAATCAGGCGCGGGCCGAGGCGGTCGGGCTCTCGCCCTTTGGCTACCTGCTGGCGGCCTTCACCCTCTCCGGAGCGCTGGCGGGGGCGGCGGGGTTCTTGCAGGTCGCCTGGCAGCGCTCGGCCTTCCCCGACTTCCTCTACTGGACCAAGTCGGCCGAGGCCATCATCGCCGCCATCCTCGGCGGGGCCGAGGCCATCTTCGGCCCGGCGCTGGGGTCTTTGGTCTTCGTCGAGCTCGGGGCCTTCGTCCAGTCGCGCACCGAGCACTGGCCGCTGGTGCTGGGGCTGGTGCTGCTGGCGCTGGTGCTCTTTTTACCGCAGGGTCTGGCGGGGTTGGGAGGCCGGCGTGCTCGAGATTAACCGCGTCCGCAAGAGTTTCTACGGCTTTCTGGCGCTCGACGACGTCAGCCTGAGCGTCGCCCCCGGCAGCTTCCACGCCCTGGTGGGGCCCAACGGCGCGGGCAAGACGACCCTCTTCAACGTCGTCGTCGGCCGCTACACCCCCGACTCAGGCGAGGTAAAACTGGCCGGGCGGCGGATTACCGGCTGGCCCACCCACCGGGTGGTGCGTTCGGGGCTGGGCATCTCCTTCCAGCGGGCCCAGGCCTTCCTCAGCATGAGCGTGCTCGAGAACCTCACCCTGGCGGTGCTGGCCCAGGCCGGCCGCACCCGCGCCGGTATGCGGCCGCTGGCCAGTTACGACGACGCCCGCCAGCGGGCGCGCCAGCTGCTGGAATGGGTGGGGCTGGCGGGCCGCGCGAGAGAGGCGGCCGAGGCGCTGCCGCTGGGCGACCTCAAACGGGTCGACATCGCCATGGCGCTGGCCGGAGACCTGCAGCTCTTGTTACTCGACGAGCCGCTGGCCGGGCTTTCGCGCCGCGAGCGGCGCGAGATGGTCCGCTTCATCGAGGAGCTGTTGCGCGGCCTGGGGCTGACGCTGCTCTTCACCGAACACGACACCGAGGCGGTGCTGCGCCTGGCCGACCGGATAACGGTGCTGCACCAGGGCCGGGTGCTGGCCGAGGGCGCACCCGACGAAATCAAGAACGACGCCCGCGTCATCGAGGCGTTCCTGGGAGAAGCCGATGTTGCAGGTTGACGGTTTGCGCGCCGGCTACGGCAAAATTCAGGTCTTGCACGAGGTCGGCCTCGAGCTCGGCCCCGGCGAGGTGGTGGCCCTCCTGGGCCGCAACGGCGCCGGCAAGAGCACGCTGCTGAAGGCGGTCATGGGCATGGTGACCATCTTTGGCGGCGAGGTGCTTTTTGATGGTCAGCCGCTGGGGCGGCTGCCCGCCTACACCCGGGCGCAGCGCGGCTTGGGCTACGTTCCCGAAGAGCGGCGCATCTTCCCGGAGCTTTCGGTGCGCGAGAACCTGGAGGTAGCGGCCAGGCCGGGCGAGTGGACGGTGGCGCGGGTGCTCGAGCTCTTCCCGCGCCTGGCCGAGATCCAGGCCCGACGCGGCGGCCTGCTCTCGGGCGGCGAGCAGCAGATGCTCACCGTCGCCCGCACGCTGGTGACCAACCCGCGGCTGCTCTTGCTCGACGAGCCCACCGAGGGCCTGGCGCCGATCCTGGTGCGGGCGATCGCCGGTGTGGTGGCCGAGCTGAAGGCGGCCGGAATGCCGATTCTGCTGGCCGAGCAGAACCTCAAGTTCACCGCACCGCTGGCCGACCGCGCCTACGTGCTGGAAACCGGCGAGGTGCGGATGTCGGGAAATATGGACCAGCTGGCGGCCGACGAGCGGGTGCGGGAGCTGCTCTCGCTCTAGACAACCCTGACGCGAAGGAACCTGCGCCGCCGTGTTCGCCCGCAGGAACGGCTTTGCGGGGGCTGCGACCGGAGGGGCGGGGGTGGGTGAGTGTAGGATGTAACCCAAAAGGAGGGGTGTATGAAGCGATTGGCGATCCTCGTATTTGTGTTTGCGGGCGTGGTGCTGGCCGGCCAGCCGGCCTACCCCGAGAACGGCGTGGGACTGGGTTACTCTCACCCCGGGGCGGGTGTGTTTACGTTGGGGCTGGTGCTGCCGGCTACCCCCATGGGCCTCGACACCGGCCTGGACCTGGAGGTGCGCTACCCGCATCTGGGTGTGAGCGCCACCGGGAAGGTCCTGGTGCTGCCGAGCCTCACCGTGGGCGGCCAGTTCATGGCCGTGGGGGGTTTCGCGGAGCTGCGCTACGCCGACCCGGGCCGCTTCGGAGGCTATCTGGGTGGGGCGTTCAGCTGGGACCTACCGCCGCTAGGGCAGGTCGAGGGCGCATTCAGCGGCCGGCTGGGGCTGGGCTACTTCCCCAAGGGCAGTCTGGCCGGCTCCCTTTTCAGCTACGGGCTGGGTCTGCGTTTCTACTACGATCCCGTGGCCTTTGAGCTGGTTACCAACGATCGCGATCTCTTCCGGGCCAGCCTGCTCTTTCTCTGGTAGCCGGTCCGCATGAGGCTGAGACCCAAACCCGCATGGCTGGGGGTTGCCCCCTCGCTGTTGGTACTGGCCGTATTCGGCGCCTACCCCTTCCTTGAGGTGGTGCGCTTCTCTACCTGGGACTGGTCGGGCCTCTCGAACCCCGTACCGGTGGGTCTGGCCAACTATCGCGAGCTGCTGGCGGACCCGGCTTTCTGGCACAGCCTGCGGGTGACGCTCGCTTTTGCAGCGATAACCCTCCCCAGCTTTATTTTGCTGTCGTTGCTCGTCGCCTTAACGCTGGAAGGTCAGGTCTACGAACGCTGGGTCAAAGGACTGCTCTTCCTGCCGGGGTTGGTGACCCTCTCGGCGGCGGCGGTGAGCTGGTACACCCTGCTTTCCCCCGAATACGGCGCGCTGCAGATGCTGCTATATACCCTCGTGCCCGAGAATAGCCCGCTCGCGGCCTGGCTGGTGGTGCCCGCCTGGGACCGCGAGCCCGTTTGGGCGCTCCTGCTGGTTGTGGCCTTCACCCTCTGGCGTTACCTGGGTTACGGGGTGCTGGTGGTTTCGGCCAGCCTCAAGGGCATCCCCCGCGCCATGCTGGAAGCCGCCTGGGTGGACGGGGCCACGCCGCGGCAGGCGCTGCGTTACGTGACACTGCCATTGTTGCGCCCGGCGCTTACCTTCCTGCTCGTGGTGGGCACGATACTCACGTTGCAGTCATACGTGGCCGTCTTTTTGCTCACCCGCGGCGGCCCCTTTGGGGGCACGCGGGTGCTGGGCTACTTCATCTACGAGGTGGGCTTCGAGCAGTACCGGCTCGGCTACGCGGCCGCGGCTACGATCGTGCTGCTATTGCTCACGTTGGGCCTAGCCTACGCCCAGGCGCGCTTCATGGAGGAACGTTGATGAGGAGCCTTGCGCGCCATCTCTTCGTCGCCCTGCTCGTCTTCGCGGTGGCCCTGCCCTTCCTGTGGATGGCCTACGCCGCCTTCCTGCCGCCCGAACTGGTGTACGCGGGTGAGATTACCCGGCTGGGGTTCAGCCTCGAAAACTTCCGGGCGCTGGCCCCCGAGGGGTTCTGGGGGCGGCTCGTATACAGCCTGGGGGTCAGCAGCCTGGCAACGCTGCTTGCGCTAATCACCGGCTTCCCCGCCGCCTATGCGCTGCGCGAGGGGGCACCGCTACTGGGCTTCTACCTCTTCTTGCTAGCGGTGCCGGCGGAGATGCTGCTGGTGCCGCTCTACGGGGTGCTTGCGGGTACCCGCTTGCTTGGGAGCCCCTGGGCGCTCATCTGGCCCTTTGCGGCCAGCCCCTTCGTGGTATTTCTGCTCTACCAGGGGTTCCGTAGCGTTCCCTGGCAGGTGGTGGAGGCGGCGCGCATCGACGGCGCGGGCGAGGGAGTGGTGCTCGCGCAGGTTCTCCTGCCGATGATGGCCGGGCACCTGGTCACCGCCGGGGTGCTTTCGTTCGCCGCGCACTGGAACCTGGTCCTCTATCCGCGGGTAATGACCCCGGAAGCATGGTGGACGCTGCAGGTTTGGATGGCGGATCTGGTACGCAAGTACCCTGCAGACTGGGGCCTGCTTTCGGCGGCGGCGCTGCTGGGCACGCTTCCCCTCGCTGCGGTATATCTATTGTTTGAGCGCAGGATAGTCGAGACCTTTGAGGGGAGTCTCAAGGGATAAAATGGTATTCGAAAGGTTATGGTGGGGTTATGAGACGATTTTGGACCACGTTAGTTTTAATCCTGGCCGGTATGGTGACGGCCCAGGTGGAGGTGCCCTTCTGGCACTCGATGGACGGCCCGGCGGGTGAAGCCATCGATCGTTTCGCCGAGCGCTTCAACGCCGCGCAAGCGGGTTTCCGGGTAATCCCCCGCTATGCGGGCGATTACCGCGAGGCCGAGACCAAGCTGATCGCAGCGCTGCGCACCGGCAGCGCCCCCGTGCTTTTCCAGGCCGAGATCGCCTTCTTCCCGCGGCTGGTGGCCGAGGGAACCTTGCTGCCACTGGACGCGCTGGTGCAGGACCTGGACCCCGGCTTCGTGGCGGACTTCTTCGAGGCCCCCTGGAAATACGGCATCGTGGACGGGGTACGCTACGGCCTGCCTTTCAACACCTCCACGCCGGTGCTGTTCTACAACGCCGACGCGTTGCGGGCGAAGCGCCTGCCGGTACCGGACGACTGGGAAACCTTCGAGAGCGATGCGCTCGCCCTTACCACGCGGCGCAGCAAGGGATTCATAGCGATTCTCGATTCCTGGATTTTCGAGGCCATGGTCACGAGCCGCGGCGGCAGCCTGGTTACCGCTGACGGCAGGCCGAATTTCGACAGCCCCGAGGCGGTGGACGCGCTCAAGATGCTGCGGCGGCTGGTGGACCGCAGGGCGGCGATCCCGCGGAACCTGGCCGAGGCCCAGTTCGCCCAGCTGGACTTCGTGCGCACCAAGGGGATGATGGTCTTCGCTTCGATCGCCAACTGGCCGGCGGCCGAGAAGTACTCGTTCGCCTTTGAGCTGGGCGTTGCCCCGGTGCCGCACGCGCCCGGCGGCAAGGTGCCCATGGGCGGCGCGGAGCTGGTGGTGCTCAAAGGGGCATCGGAGGAAGCGGCGGCGGGGGCATTCGCCTTTTGGAAGTTCCTGATGCAACCCGAGAACCTGGTCGAATGGGTGCACGCCAGTTACTACGTGCCGCTGCGCCGCTCGGTGCTCCCTTTGCTCGAGGACTTCTACGCCGAGAATCCCTACCGCAAGGTGGCCTTCGAGCAGATTGCGCGGGCGGTGCCGCGTCCGCGCATACCGGAGTTCGCGGTCTGGCGCGACTACCTGGACGAAGCTCTGGAAAAGTCCCTCAAAGGTCGGGTGCCGCCGCAGAAGGCCCTTGCTGAGGCCCAGAAGAAGGCCCTGGAGGTTAGGTGAGACTCGGGTTCTCGGCGGTCACCGCCGGCCTGGCGGATCCGCGCGAAGCCCTGGAGCTGGCCGCCGAGCTGGGCCTGGACCTGGAGCTGAGCGTGGACCAGCAGGAAATCTTCCCGCAGCTGCCGGGTCCGCGGGAGCTGCGGGAGATGGCCCGGGCGGCCGGGGTGGGGTTTACGGTGCACCTGCCCTTTGTGGACCTGAACCTGGCCTCGGTGGTGGAACCCGCTTGGCGGGTCAGCCTGGAGCGGATGCAGCGGGCGCTCGAGTTCGCCGCCGGGCTGGAGGCCCGGGTGGGGGTTTTGCACACCGGGCGGATCCCCATGCGGCATCCCTTGCTCATAGAAGCGGCCAAGGAGCAGCTGGTCCAGGCGCTCGAGCGTTTGAGCCCGCCGCCGCTGCCCGTGGGGGTGGAGAACCTGGCGCTCGACCGCTACGACCTGCTGGAAACCCCCGAGGAGCTGGTGCAGCTGGTGGAGTCTGCGGGTACGGGTTTTGGTTACACCCTCGATATGCCGCACGCCTACATGCAGGGCGGCGCCGGGCAGGTCCACGCCTACCTGGAGGCCATGCAGGCCTCGAGCGCGCCGCTCTTGCACCTGCATCTGCACGACAACCACGGCGACCGTGACGCCCATCTGCCGGTGGGCGCAGGGAGCCTGCCCTACGAACAGTTCAAGGAAGCTCTATCCGGGTTTACGGGTACGGCCGCGCTGGAGGTGGCGGGGGGTGCTGCGGGGGTGCGCTCGAGCCTGCAAGTACTGCGCCAGGCCTGGGACATATGACCTAAGCACACACCGATAGTGTGCTCGTGAATGTGGGAACGCGCTGCGCCCTGCTGAGCTAGAATGGTTAGGACGCAGATTCTACATTGCAGGCGGTTCATAGCTACAGTTCACGAGGAGGCGAGGAGACGGTATGAATCAGAACATCGAGCGGATCGAGGTATATCTGGATGAGTCCAACGAGCCCTTGCAGGTGCTCACCAGCCCTCCGTTCAAGGTAACCTTGGACAGCAGCCAGATCCCCGATGGCCCCCACACCCTGCGGGTCGTCACCACGTTCAAGGGGGGGCAGACCGAAGAGGAGATCGTCGAGTTTGAGGTCGATAACCTGCCCAGCCCCTTCATCGACGGGATCGACGACGGCCAGCAGGTGCGCGGACCGGTAGAGTTCGAAATTGTCACCGGCGACTACGCAGCCCCGCTGGCCAGGGGCGGGCTTTCCATCATCGGTGCGGTGCTCAGCGCCTTGCTGGTACTGGGTCTCGTCTGGTTCTACTTCGCCTTTTCCCCGAGTGCGAGAGAGATCGTCGTGGAGAAGGGTGCCGCACCCGCTGCGGCCGCCCATGAGGGCGCGGTCGCGGGCGACGCCGCCGCGGGCAAGGAGCTGTACGCTGCACAGTGCGCCAGCTGCCACGGCCAGAATGCCGAGGGCGCCTTCGGCCCCGCCCTGGCGGGTGCAGCCATTGTTGGCAACGCCGAGCAGTTCAACTCGATAGTCAAGGGCGGCACCGGCAGCGGCATGCCGCCTTTCGCCCAGCTGTCCGACAAGGAGCTGGCCGACCTGCGCGCCTATCTGGGCTCGCTGGGCGGCGGCGAAGCGGCGGCTCCGGCCGCGGCCGGGGAGGTGGACCCGGCGCTGATGAGCGAGGGAGAAAAGATCTACCTGACCTCCTGCGCCAGCTGTCACCAGCCCAACGGCGCCGGCGTCGCTACCTTTCCGGCGCTCGCCGGCAACGAAAAGCTGGCCGACAAGGATCTGGTCATCGATCGCACCCTTAATGGCAAGGTACCCATGCCCGGCTTCGGCGACCAGCTAAGTGACGAGCAGGTGGCGGCGGTGGCGACATACATCCGCAACAGCTGGGGTAACGCCTTCGGGCCGGTTTCGCCCGCCGACGTTGCCGCCAAGCGCTAGGGAGGGGAAATGTACCGCAACGATACGGTATTACCGTTTTTTGGCATCCTCTTCGGGGTGGCCCTGTGGTACATGGCCTACCTGGACGGTGAGCATATCGCCCGGCTGGCCGGTCACACCCCCGAGGAGCTTTCCGTAGGTCAGCTGGGGCTGATCACCTTTGGCATCGTATTCTTCCTCTTCGGCGCCATCGGCTATATCTCCGCCTGGCTGGAGGGCAGCGAGCTGCGCCCCGGCAAGCACGAACCCCCGGGCGGAGTAGTGCCCATGGTGGTCATCTTCCTGCTGGTGCTCTTGCTGGCGGGGCTGTCGGGCCTCTTCGTGAACGCGATCGTCTACGGTTTGACCGAAGGGCCGGTGAAGCCCGCGTTTATGGGCCAGCTGGCGGCGGCAATTTTGCTGGTGATGACGCTTCTGCTGGTGGTTTTCAAGAAATTCTTCGTCCCCGACGAGGTTCTGGTCGAAGACGAGCACTCGGAGGTGCCCTGGTAATGAGCAAGAAACCCGATACCACCCGTCGCGCCATAGTAGGCGCCACCGTCGGGGTGGGCCTGGGCCTGGGCGCGCTGTCCATGCTCGCCCCCATCGCGGCCCTGAAGCCCAAGAAGGAAGTCACCCCCGAGACCGAGCCGCCCAAAGAAGGCGACGTCTTCGTCTACGCCGAGGGTGACAGGAAGGGCAAGGAGATCACCCTCGACGATCTGCCCAAAGGAGGGCCGGCGGTGCTGGCCTTCCCGAAAGATCCCGAAACCGGCGTGGTCAAGAGCGGCGAGCGCAACAACCTGGTGTTGCTCATCCGCATGGACCCGGGCGAGCTGGGCCCCGAGGTGGCGGATTACGCAGCCGACGGCGCCGTGGCCTACTCGGCCATCTGCACCCACCTCGGTTGCACGGTCAGCGAATGGGAGCCCGACAAGGGCCTGCTCTTGTGCCCCTGCCACAAGGGGTTTTATGATCCTCGCCACGGCGCGCAGGTTGTCGGTGGGCCTCCGCCGCGGCCACTGCCGGCGCTGCCGCTAATCGTAAAAGGCAACAAGCCCGTTTGCGCCGGAGGTTTTACCAGCCAGGTAGGCGTGGTGGCCGGCCTCGAGCCCCAGGGGGGAAGCTGCGCCGTTTAGGAGGCGATCATGTACCGTTGGTTGGATGAACGACTCAGCTTGTCCCGTTTGAATAAGAAGTTCCTGCGCAAGGCGTTTCCCGTGCACCATTCCTTCTTCCTGGGCGAGATCACCATGTTCGCCTTCATCACCCTGGTGCTCACGGGAGTCTTCCTCAGCTTCAACTACGAGCCCTCGACGCGTTTAATCAAACACCTTGGCAAGGAGGTTCCCGCCGCCTACGCATCTGTTCTTTACATCGACTCGCTGCCCTTCGGCGCGGTGCTGCGCAGCGTGCATCACTGGTCGGCCAGCATCATGATAGCCGCGGCCTTCCTGCACCTGTTGCGCATCCTGATATCGGGAGCCTACAAGAAGCCGCGCGAGATCAACTGGCTTCTTGGTCTGGCGCTGCTGGGCCTCAGCGTGGTCACGTCTTTCACCGGTTACTCGCTGCCCTTCGACGCCTTCAGCGTGACCGCCACCCAGATCGGCTACGGCATCGGTGCTTCCATGCCCTACATGGGCGAGTGGATATCACAGCTCATCTTCGGCGGCGAATACCCGACGCTGCACTCGATCCCGCGCGTCTACTCGCTGCACGTGCTCTGGTTCCCGTTGCTGCTGGCGGCCTTAATAGGCGCCCACATGCTGGTCATGTTGAAGCAAAAGCACACCCAGCCCGCCTACGCCGAAAAGGTGGCCCCGGGCAAAATCCTGGGCGTGCCCATGATGCCCCAGCAGGGCTTCATGATGGGCGTCCTCTTCCTGCTCTACCTGGCGGTGGTCTTCTTCATCGCCGGCACCTGGATCGCCCACCCGGTCGAGGTGTTCGGCCCCCCCACGGCTTCCACCCCCGCGGTAAAGCCCGATTGGTATTTCATCTGGATCTACGGCATCCTGCAGATCATCCCCGGCGACCTCAAGGTGTCGCTGCCCTTCGGCGCGGTCATGAACTCGGAGTTCATCGGCGGCGTGATGATACCGGGAATACTGGGCGTGGTGGCCGTGCTGCTGCCCTTCCTGGACACCCGAAAGACCAAGCTGCGCTACATGGAGCTGCCCACCCGTCACCCGGTGCGCACCAGCGTGACCTTCGCACTCCTCGCCTTCATGCTCACCACCACCCTGGCGGGTTGGAAGGAAGAGTTCGGCTTCTCGAACGGCCAGCTCTGGGCGATAATTATCATCAGTACCCTGGCTACTTACCTGGTTAGCTATCTGATCATTATTTCCTACTGGGGCAGGCCCCCTAAAGGCGAGGCCGAAGAGGCCTGATCCGCCTTTCGTGAACCGGGGCCGGGCATGCGCCCGGCCCTTTCGCGTGGGGCGCGGAAGGGGTACATCAAGCTTCGGGCCCAGCGGAAGTAAAGGTCCGTGCCAGATTCGAAGTCGAATTGGGTTTTAGCGCATGAACCCGATGGAAGCTGTGCAGGCTAAGGGGCCGGATCCGCAGGCTCAGCCGTGGACGAATGACGCGGCATGGGCCCCCGGATCAGGTCCGGGGCAGGCCCGGTCTCGCGCGGGTCAAAGAGACCCGCTTAGCCGGGGACATGAACAAGTTTTTTTAAACAACGTATCCCCGGGCGAACCCGCGAAGCGGGTGAGATCCGGGGTCCATGCCGGGCGGTAAGCCAGCGTTTCGTTGCTGTTGATTGTCCCACCACAGGCTACAAGCCACCCACCACAAGCTGCTTTATCCGTATCTCCGGACGAGGCAACCGGAGGTTGCCGAGATCCGGGGTCCATGCTGTACAAGCAGCCGGGATTAGGTTGCTGCAAACCAGCCTTCAGTTAGCAAACATGGTTGGTGACGGAGCCGTAAACGCAGCCGTGGATGAATGACGCGGCATGGGCCCCCGGACCTGTTTCAAGGTCTACCACCCTTGCGAAAACAGGGGCTCATGCCGGAAAAACCCGAATTGCGCCGCCGAAAACGCGTAGAGAGGTTCAAACCCTTTGCTGCCGCGCCCGGACAACATTGGCGTGGTGCGGTATTTTTGTGACGCCGCAACACCTCGGGCGGGCGCGCCGGCCCGCCCCTACAACCCGCACTCCTGAGTGGTCGCGCAGGCCGGAGCCTGAGGTGCGTCGCAAACCACGCACGGGTGCGCCGACCGGCCCCCACGGTCGATCGGGCAGTGCGCCTCGGGGCTGCCCCTACGCCCCGCTTTCCGCTTCCAGCTTTTCCAGCAGCTCGGCGATGACGTCGAAGCCGCCCTGCCAGAAGTCGGCGGTGGTGATGTCGAAACCCTCACGCGCCAGCAGCTCCGCCGGGGCCGCAGAGCCGCCGGCCTCGAGGATCCGGAAGAGCCGCGGCTTGAAGGCCTCGCCCTCCTCCCGGTAGCGCTTGTAGAGCGCCAGCACCAGGAGCTGGCCGAAAGCGTAGGCGTAGACGTAGAAGGGCGTTCCGTAGATGTGGGGGATGCTGATCCACTCCCAGTCGAACTCGTCCGACACTTCCACCGCGCCTGCAAACTGCTCTTCCAGATTCCGGCGGTAAGCGGCCTTAAGCTCGTCGGCAGTCGCCCCGGCGGGAATCATCTTGTGGGTCTCGATCTCGAAGAGGGCGAAGTAGGCCTGACGCAGGATGGTGGCGTAGTTGCCGTCCATCTGGTCGAAAAGAACCTGACGGCGTACCCCGGCGTCGGGTTCGTTTTCCAGCAGGTAGTCCACCAGCAGCATCTCGGCGAAGGTTGAGGCGGTCTCGGCCAGCGGCATGGGGGCATGGAAGGTGAAGACCGGGTGCTCGCCCGCCAGCATGCCGTGGACGGCGTGGCCCAGCTCGTGGGCCATGGTGCTGACGTCGTCGGGCCGACCCTGGTAGTTGAGCAGCACCCAGGGGACGGTGCCCGGCGCCGGCGTCCAGCAAAAAGCGCCGCCAGACTTGCCCTGGCGCACCTCGGCGTCGACGTGGCCGCGCTCGAAGACGCGCGCGGCCAGCTCGGCGAAGCGGGGGTCGAAAGCGGCGAAGGCCTCGTCGACCATCCGGCGCGCCTCGGCGTAGTCGTAGCGCTTTTCGGCCTCGGTCACCGGGGCGTAAATGTCATAGCGGCGCAGCCGCTCCATCCCCAGCACCCGCGCCTTGAGGCGGAAGTAGCGCTGGAAGAGGGGCGCGTTCTGGCGACTGACCGCCAGCAGCGTTTCCACCACCGCGTCGGGCAGGTCGTTCATCTTGTTGCGTACGGCGATGGCGCTTTTGAAGCCGCGCACCTCCAGGTACTCGTTCTTCCAGTCGCTGACGATGTTCTGGTAGATCTGCGCCAGCACCGGTGCGTCCCCCGCGTAGACCCGGTAGAGCTCGCGGAAGGCGGCCTCGCGCACTTCGGGCCGGGAGTCGCGAGCATAGACCATCAGCTCGCCCCGGGTCAGGGTCTTGGTCTCGCCGTCCACCTCGAGGGTGAACTGGTAGCGGCTGGTGATGGTGTCGTAGAGGGTGTCGAGGGCGCTGCGGCCGGTGGTGTTCTTGAGGTTGACTATCTTTTCCTCGCCCTCGCTCAGGGTGTAGGGCTTCCAGGCCCGCATCTGCTCGAGCCAGTAGCGGTAGCGCTCGCCGGCGGCCTGGATGAGGCGTTCGGCCTCTTCGTCGGGCAGGTCTTTGAACCACAGTTCGAAGAAGAGGGTTTGGTTTTCTATTTCCGCCGATTTCTGGCGCACCCGCGCCAGGAGCGCCTGGGCCTCGGGGTTCTGGGTGTCTTCGTAGAACCACAGCCCGGCGGCGGCGTAGACGCGGTGCATCAGGTCGGATAGCTCCTCTACCTGGCGGACGATTTGCAGGAATCTTTCCGCTGGCAGGCCGGGCTTCAGCTCGTCACGCAGCTCCTGCAGCTTTGCCGCCCGCCGGTCTAGCTCTTCCAGAGCTTTCTTAAACTCGGGCGACTGTGGTCCGCCGAAGAGATCTTCGAGACTCCAGCGTTCGGGGGTTGGGGTGGTGTCCATGAAACCCACCTTAACCTACCTCTGCGGGGTAAGTGTAGCGGCGTTTTGAGGCTGGAAAACGCCGTTCTGGACGACAAAAGTGAATAGACTTGCTGAATAGTGCATAACGTGATATATTGAGTATCAGGAAGCCCGGTAAGCGGGCATTTTTTTATCCCGCCGTATAATCGGGGCTATGTACGAGCCGGTGATCGGGCTGGAAGTCCATCTCCACCTCAAGACCAAGACCAAGATGTTCTGCTCCTGCAGCGCCGACTACTTTGGCGCTGAGCCCAACACCCACGTCTGCCCGGTCTGCCTGGGTCTTCCGGGGGTGCTGCCGGTGCCCAACGCCCGGGCCATCGATTACGGCATCATGTTCGCGCTGGCACTCGGCTGCCAGGTGCCCGAGCGGACCCAGTTCCACCGCAAGCACTACTTCTACCCCGACATGCCCAAGAACTACCAGATCAGCCAGTACGACCGGCCCATCGGCTCCGGCGGGGCGATCGAGGTGGCCGGCGAGCGCATCGGCATCACCCGGGTCCACCTGGAAGAAGACGCCGGCAAGAGCCTCCACCCCGCCGGCGAGGACCACACCCTGCTCGACTTCAACCGCGCCGGCAGCCCGCTGATCGAGCTGGTGACCGAGCCCGACATAGGGAGCCCGGAGCAGGCGCGGCTCTTTTTGAACCACCTGCGGGCCATCGCCCAGACGCTGGGCATCTCCGACGCCAACCCCGAAGAGGGCAAGATGCGGGCCGACGTGAACGTGAGCGTGCGCCGGCCGGGCGAGCCGCTGGGCACCAAGGTGGAGATCAAGAACCTCAACTCGTTCAGGAGCGTGCAGCGAGCGCTCGAGTACGAGATCGAGCGGCAGACGAAGATTCTCAAGGGGGGTGGCCAGATCGAGCAGGCCACCCTGGGGTGGGACGAAAACGCCGGCCGCACCTACCTGATGCGCACCAAGGAGGGCGAAGCCGACTACCGCTACATGCCCGAGCCCGACATTCCCATGTTGCACGTTACCGAGGAATGGCTCGAGCGCGTGCGCGCGGCCATGCCCGAGCTGCCGGCCGAGAAGATGCGGCGCTACCAGGAGGCCGGCGTGAAGGCCTACGACGCCGAGATCCTGGCCTACGACCGCGAGCTCTCGGGCCTCTTCGACGCGGCGCTAGAGGCCGGAGCCCCGGCCCAGGCGCTGGCCAACTGGCTCAACGCCGACGTGCGCGGGTTCTTGGCGGCCAGAGAGAAGACCGTGGCCGAGACCGGCCTCACCCCCGAGCACCTGGCGTCCCTCGTGAAGCTGGCGGACGAAGGCAAGATCACCAGCCGGGTGGCCAAGGAGCTGCTGCCGGAGGTGATGGAAGGGGCCGACCCGGCGCGATTGGTGAAGGAGCGGGGGCTCGAGGCGGTGAGCGACGAGGGAGCGCTCGCGAAGATCGTGGACGAGGTCATTGCGAACAACCCCGCCGTGGTCGAGCAGATAAAAGGCGGCAAGACCAAGGCCATCAACGCCCTTCTGGGCCAGGTGATGAAGGCCACCCGCGGCACCGCCCGCCCCGACCTGGTGCGCAGGATGCTGGCGGAGAAGATTGGGGTGGAGGTTTAGCGCGCCTTACGGCGCGCAGTACGCACCGCGCACCACGTACTGCGTACCACGCGCTACGCACTGCGTAGTTCGTGGTAATGGAACTGGCCTGTGGCAAATAGTCTGTGGCCTGTGGCGGGCCCGTTAAAGGCAGCTCAATCTCGGCTGTGTGTACAACATGGACCCCGAGTCTCACCCGCTTCGCGGGCTCGCTCGGGGATACGTCTTCGGGCTGGAGGAAAAGAAGCATTCCGTGTCCCCGGCCAAGGGAGCGTAGCGACCGCGAGCCGGGGCCCATGCCGCGCTAAAATCCACGGCTCGGTCGCCGCAAAACAATGCTCCCTCCCCTGGGGGAGGGCCGGGTGATACCGTCTTCCCCCGTCAACCCCTCAGGCCACCAGGGCCTCCCGCCCCTGCTCCTTGTAGTAGGCCTTCAGCCTGCCCATGAGCTGTCGTAGGATCTTGTGGGCTACGGCTAGCAATGCCT
>Ga0256835_1000432_pt1 | contig 31809 bp, 29 predicted proteins | sample PIR30metaG_FD_185972 | JGI IMG/M metagenome (GOLD analysis project Ga0256835, IMG submission 185972) | Hydrothermal vent microbial communities from East Pacific Rise, Pacific Ocean - PIR-30 | ecosystem: Environmental > Aquatic > Marine > Hydrothermal vents | place: Pacific Ocean: East Pacific...
GAGTCGTAGATCACCTGCGTGCCGTTGGGGAAGGCATACACCAGGTTGACGTTGTCGAACACCTCGCGGCCGTCTTTCCAGTAGTTGATGCTGCCGGCGCCCATGATCTCCACGGGATAGCTGCCCAGGATGTAGTTGGCCACCTGCAGTTGGTGCGAGGCCAGCTCGGTCATCAGCCCCCGCGAGTAGGCGCGGTACAGCCGCCAGTTGATGAAGTGTTCCATGTCGGGATACATCGCAGGGTCGGCGAAGTTGGCCACATTGCCTTGGGGCACGTTGCGACGCCAGTCGCTGTTGCGGTGCCAGTAAGCCCGTATCTGCGTGACATTGCCCAGCTGACCGTGGCGGATCAGCTCAAAGGCTTTCAGGTATTTGGGGTTGAACATACGCTGGTGTCCGATCTGCAGCAGCAGGCCTTTCTCCACGGCCTTGTTCACCATGCGTAGAGCATCCTCCGGCTCTTTGGCCATCGACTTCTCGCAGAACACTTTCTTGCCTGCCTCGAGGGCGTCGAGGGTGATCTCCGCGTGGGTATGCAGCGGCGTGGCGATGACCACGGCATCGAGGTCGGGCATCTTGTCGAGCATCTCACGGTGGTCGCGGAAGCCCCGGGCCTTGCCGCCCGACATCTGCAGCGCCCGCTCGAGGTGGGGGGGGTAGATGTCGCAGACGGCCGTCACCTCCGCCCCGGGGATGTCGAGCAGATGCAGGTAGAGCAGATGGCCGCGCGAGCCGATGCCGATGAGGCCGATCCTGGCCTTCTCTCCTTCTTCTTTCTTGCCGGCAGCATAGCTGCGCAGCCACGAGAGTTGCGACGTCAGCAGGGCCGTGCCGGCCAACAGGGCGCTCTTCTTCAGGAACGCCCGGCGTGTGGTCTCTTGTTTATCCATCATCTCTGCGGTTAGGTGATCCAAAAGTAACAATATTCGGTTTTTCGTTCAAATATTCCACCTTCACCACGAAAGTTCCCGGAAAATTCTCCAGCAGACTTTCTTCCTCTTCGCGGTTTTGGGCGATGAGGAAGGCGGTGGAGAGCACCTCGGCGGCGAGAGGATTGGGGTGTTGTACGGCGGTCTGTTTCCATCCGGTCACGGGCATGCCGCTGCGGGGGTCGATGATGTGGAGGTAGCCTTTCCGGCCGCGGGGGCGGCGCTGGCGCGAGGCGCCGCTGACGGAGAGGGCGCCGTCGCCCAGGCGGAAGCGGTACACCTGTGCCAGGGGCTCGAAGAGGTGGGGCAGGCTCACGGGCCAGTGGTCGCCGTGGGGGTGGTGACCCAGTGTGAGGAGGCTGCTCTCGCCAAAGCTCACCAGCGCGTGAGCGACACCCGCCTCGCGCAGGAGACGTCGTGTCACGCGCAGGGCCAGCCCCTTGCCGAAGGCGCCGGCGTCGAGGCCCGCCTCCGGCGAGGCCAGCGCCACGCTGTGAGCCGCCGCGTCGAGCACCACCTCGCGCCACCCGTGCCGCCGCGCCAGCGCCGCCGCCGCGGCAGCATCGGGGACAGAATGCACCTCGTGATACCTCAGCAACGGCAACACCGCCGGGTCGAAAAGACCGTGCGTCGTTGCATGCCAGCGGGCACACTCCTCCAGCAGCGAGAACACCCTGGGATCTACCGCCACAGGATGGTCATACCCCTCACGGTTGATGCGGGAGAGGTCGCTCTCCTCACGGAAGCGGCTCAGTCGCGCCTCCCACCACGACACCTCGCGTTCGACACGTGCCGCCACCGCCGCAGGCTGCGGCACCTCACCTGCCGGCAGCAGCAGCTCGAAGCGTGTGCCCATCGCCCAGAAAGCGTGATGATAAGGCGTGGCCATGGCGAAGATCACTTGCGGAAACCCTTTTCCTTAAAACGCTGCTGATCGGGCTTCTGCGAAGCCAGTCGCAGCGACACCTGCAGGATGTCTTCGCCGCGGCGGTGCAGCGTCATGCCGAAAAGATGATCGTGGAAGGTGATCCTCCATACACTTCCCTCCAACAGGGCCGGCCCACGCCGGCTGAAGAGAGGCAACAGGGGGAGAAAGAGAGGTATCAGGAACGAAAAGCGGATCTTTTTCGTTTTCATGGGGTTTGGATTTATGGGGTAGGCAAGTTTCTTCATTCTTTCGCGATCTCTACAGGGATGGCACGCAGCGGTATGGTGTTGGTATTCATTGCGAAAGCGTAGATCTTTTCCACGAAGGGAGGCAGTTCGAGGTTCTTTCGCAGCATCTTGCAGCTGTCCCCTGCCTTTGTCCCCGCTCCGGATAGACGGAAAAATCCCAGTTTGAACCCATGCGCAATGAAGTTGGTCGACGAAAGATAGAAAAAGTTATGCTTGCACGGACGATTCCGTGGCAGGATCATCTCTTGTTCCCGGGGAAGAAGGCGCATGAAGGTGTTATTAAAAAAATAAAGGATTTTTTTGTTCTTTTACCTTGACCAAAATCAAAACAGAATCTTATGAGAATGTTGCAAAGATGGATGAGACGACTGGGGATGACCCTGCTGTTGCCGGTGGCCGGGATCACGCTCCTCAGTGCCCAGCCGGTACAATGCACCGGACCTTATCGTGGATTGCCGGAAGATGAGATGGAACGCCGTATCGACACCCTGCTTTCCCGGCTCACTTTGGAAGAGAAGGTGGCCATGTGTCATGCCCAATCGAAGTTCAGTTCGAAGGGAGCGGAACGGCTGGGCATTCCCGAGTTGTGGATGTCGGACGGACCGCATGGCGTGCGGGCCGAGATCATGTGGGACAGCTGGCTTTATGCAGGCTGGACGAACGACTCGATCACGGCTTTCCCGGCGCTCACCTGCCTGGCTGCCACTTTCGACCCTGCAGCGGCCCGTGCCTACGGTCGCAGCGTCGGCGAGGAGGCCCGCTACCGCCATAAGGATATCCTCCTTGGCCCGGGGGTCAACATCTACCGCCACCCCCTCAACGGCCGCAACTTTGAATACATGGGCGAGGATCCTTTCCTGGCAGCCCGGATGGTGGTGCCCTATGTGCAGGGGGTGCAGGAGAACGGTGTCGCGGCATGTGTGAAGCACTATGCCCTCAACAACCAAGAGAGGTGGCGCGGCCACATCAACGTGCAGGTGAGCGAGCGGGCGCTGCGGGAGATCTACCTCCCAGCCTTTCGTGCCGCCGTCACCCGGGGACATGCCTGGAGCATCATGGCCGCCTATAACAAGGTCGATGGCGCCTGGTGCAGCGAGAACGAGATGCTGCTCAACAAGATCCTCAAAGGGGAATGGGGCTTCGACGGGGTGGTTATCAGCGACTGGGGTGCCGCCCACTCCACCCGCGGCGCCGCCCTCCACGGCCTCGACATCGAGATGGGCACAGGCCCCGGACGCCCCGGTGTCAGCCCGAAGAACTATTACGACCACTACTATCTGGCCAACCCCTTCCTCGAAGAGCTGAAAAAGGGCACCCTCGATGTAAAGGTGCTCGACGGGAAAGTGCGCCGTATCCTGCGGCTGATGTACCGCACCACCATGGCGCCGCAACGTCCCCTGGGACGGAAGAACAACCCTGAACATCTCGACGTGGCCTACCGTGTGGCCACCGAGGGGATTGTCCTGCTGAAGAACGAGAGGCGTTTCTTCCCCCTCGAAGACAAGGAAGGTCTCACCATCGCGGTCATCGGCGAAAACGCCGTGAAGAAGATGACCGTAGGAGGCGGCTCGTCGGAGCTGAAAGCCCGTTTCGAGATTTCGCCTTTGCAAGGTCTGCAGAATGCCTATCGCAAGGCTACCATCCGCTATGCACAGGGGTACGCCTCGGGAAAATATGCCTGGGACCGGGAGGTGCCTGTGGAGGCGGATACCGACTCGCTTAGGGAGGCAGCCGTGCAGCTCGCCCAAAAGGCCGACGTGGTGCTCTTCATCGGCGGCCTGAACAAGAACCACTTCCAGGATTGCGAGGGGGCCGACCGCCGGCAGTACGGCCTGCCCTTCGGCCAGGACGCCCTCCTCGACGCCCTCACCCGCGTCAACCCCCATGTGGGGGTGATCCTCATCTCAGGCAATGCCGTGGCGATGCCGTGGCTCGACAAGGTGGAAGGCGTCATGCAGGCCTGGTACCTCGGCAGCATGGCCGGTAAAGCCATCGCCGACGTCGTGGAGGGGACCGTCAACCCCTCCGGAAAACTGCCCTTCTCCTTCCCCAAACGCCTCAAAGACAACGGCGCCATCGCCTTTGGAAGAACCTCTTACCCCGGCGACAGCATCAACGTGCAATACAAAGAGGGACTCCTGGTGGGGTACCGATGGTTCGACACCAAAAAGATCGAACCCCTCTTTGCCTTTGGCCACGGTCTTTCCTACACCACCTTCCGTCTGCTCGACATCAAGAGCGACCGGAAGAAATACGCATCCGGCGATACCATCTGCGTCCTGGTGACGATCACCAACAGCGGCGACCGCGACGGGGCCGAGGTGGTGCAGGTGTATGCCGGCAAACCGGATTCACACGTGATGCGTCCCTTGAAAGAGCTGAAAGGCTTCCGGCGGGTCTTCCTAAAGAAAGGGGAAAGCCGTCGCATCGTCATCCCCGTCGCAGTCGACGACCTGGCCTATTGGGATGAACCGTCGCATGACTGGAAAGTGGAGCAGGGGGATTACCTCCTGTATGTGGGCAACGCCTCCGACAACATCGCGCGGAAGATCAGGATCACGGTAGGTCCGTAAGAAGGTCCAGATCCTATTTATCCGGCCGTTGTTTCACACCCGCTGCACCCGGGTGCCGGACCCGTTCCATTTCTACGTTACTACCGGTGCGTACGCAAAAAATACCTATTCGTCTTTGCCCATCTGCCGGAAATAAACGACATGGTAGAAGGACGGTGGCGCTTGCTGATGAACGATTCCTACGAGGACCTCTGCCTCCGATTGACCCGACACCCTAATGATGAATTGCGCCCATGGTTCGACGAACACTATGCCCGTCGGCTCTAGAAAGAATAGGTCGGAAAGTTTGTTACTTTTGATGGAGTGCATGAAGGACCGAATGAAGAAACTCCCCGCCATATTGGACGCACGCCTCACCCCGCGGCACGAGCGGCTGCTGTTGTGGCTGATCCTGCTCGTGGCGGCGACGGTGCGCTTCTGGCACTACCGGGAGATCCCCTTCACCCATGATGAGCTGAGTGCCCTCTTCCGTACGCATTTCCCCGGTCTCTCCACCCTGATCCGGCAGGGTGTGAGGGTCGACGGCCATCCTGCCGGCGTCCAGGTGTTTCTTTATTACTGGACCCGCTGGGTCGGCGAGACTCCCTGGGTGGTGAAGTTGCCCTTCACCCTGGCCGGCCTCTTCTCTGTGTTCCTGGTCTACCGTCTCGGTCGCATGTGGTTCGGGGCGGCGGCGGGCCTGACGGCCGCCGCCTGGATGGCGGTGATGCAGTATCCCGTGATGTACAGCCAGATCGCCCGGCCCTATGGCAGCGGCCTCTTCCTCTCGCTGCTCATGCTCCTCTTCTGGAGCTGCCTCATGAAAGACTCCCCCCTGCGGCGACGTGACGCCCTCCTCTATGCCCTCAGCGCCGCCCTGCTCGCCTACGACCACCACTTCGGATTGCTCTTTGCCGGTGTCGTCGCGGCGATAGGCCTCCTTCTCGTCGACCGACGGGGACGGCGTCTTTACCTCCTGGCACTCACCGCCATCATTCTTCTTTACCTGCCCCATCTGCCCATCACGCTTCACCAGCTTACCCTGAAGGGGGTGGGGGAATGGCTCGGAAAGCCGGATCTTACCTTCCTGACGCGATATCTGGCATATCTCCACAACTATTCCCCCCTGCTCATGGGTGTGAGCGGCGCCTTGTTCGTTTTCTCCCTCTGGCGGTGGTATGGAGAGCTGCCGGGAAAGAGGATGTTTTACCTTTCCGGGCTCTGGTTCCTTCTGGTCTTTTTGACGGGATTTCTCTATTCCCGCTGGGTCGGGCCGGTGTTGCAGTTCTCGGTGTTGATCTTTGTCTATCCTTCGCTGCTGCTTTTCCTTACGGCGCCCTGGCAGGCACGTCGGACGGCCGCGGTGGCGGCGGTGGTGATTCTCATCCTGGCTGCCGGTACGACCTCGCTGGTGGAACGGCGCCAGCATTACCGTCTCTTTTATGTATCCCCTTATGAGCGTATTCTCACCGGCCTACAGCGTGCGGCACAGGAGCATCCCTCCCTGGCGGCGGTGGTGGACAGCGACCCGCGGATGCTTGGCTATTACCGGGAAAGGGTGGGGGCTTTGCCGTCATACCGCCTGTATGATTCCCTGGGCGGCCTTCCCGGCTATGTGGCATGGCTGCGCAGGCTGCCCGATACGGTGCGTTACCTCTATCTCGCTGCCGACGGGGTAGGGGATCCCCTGCTGGTGCCGGTGGCGCTCGACCGCTTTGGCGGGATGGTGTGGCAGGACAACGGTGCCGAAGCCACTGCCTGGCTCCAGGCCCGCCAGGGTGGACGGAAACCCCGGCAGGTGGCTCTCCTGGCCGCCGCCCGTCCCGACACCTTGCTGTGGAAGATGAAACAAACACGGCGGCAGCACCCCGGAGACCAGCCCCTGTTCTTCCTCGACAGCGGCGCTGTCTGGGGACCTCTCTGCCGCTTGGGATTCGATACGGTCATCAGCGGGGTGCATGACCCTGTGGACGTGGCTGTCGACATCCGGTCGTCCAAAAAGAGGGTGCCGGAGGTGCTGCTGGTGGCCGAACTGCACCGAAAGGGGAAGATGCTGCTGTGGCACGGACGGGATGCCAGGCCCTTTGCGGGGAACACCTTGCCCGGCAGGCCGGGATGGATCCGCCTGCACCTCACCCTCACGCCGCCGGCGTCATACTACCGGAAAAAAGGGATGAAACTGCGGGTGTACCTCTGGAACCGCGGCGGAGCTTCCCTCGTTTTCGACTCCCTCCGCGTGAGGGTGCGCCACGGTAACCCCTGCCTCTACGGCCTCTTCGAGCCGGTGCCCCGATAGGAAGATTTTTTCGCTTGAAGACCTTCCCCACGTTCGCTGGGGTGTCGAACGAGCCGCTGGAGATCAGGAAATCAGAACGTTTTCCCGTTCCATCCGAACATGTTGCGGCGGGCATTGCTGAACTCTATGTACATCCGCTCCTGCGGCACCTTCAACCTCTCTGCAAAAAAAGCACACAATGCGGCGGAGAGAGGCGCCGTCTCCTCCTCGGGCAGGGAGATGCTCTTGAGCTCGGCATAAAGCAACGGTTCACTGCTTCCGCCGAACATCATCGCCGGTGTCTTTTCCACCATCACCATGATGAAGCGTTCCGGTTTGCCCAACTCCTTGCTGAGCAATGCTGTCGCCTCCTTCATGAACGTGTGTTCATCGGTGACGGGAGCGTTTGTCTGGACTTTGAGTACTGGCATGACAGGATGGATTGGTTCGCTGCAAAGATCGGAAAAATCTTGCAGCGGGTTTCGGGAAGGTGCGAGAAAAAAAGTATATTCGGAACGGTAAACCAAACCGACGATCATGGTACGGAAGATCTTGTTGTGGGGGGCGGGATTGTTCATGTGGATCGCCCTGGTGACAGCCCAGCAGGGGTATGATTGCTATTCGGTGCTGGTGGGGCCGCGGGCCAGTGCCGGCGGGGCGGTGTTGTTCGCCCACAACGAGGATGACAGCGGCGACCAGGTGGTGCGGTGGTTTCGTGTGCCGGCACGCGACCATGGCAGACGGGAGAAGGTGGTGCTGCATGCCGGCGCGAAAGTGCCGCAAGTGCCTCATACCGCCGCCTACATCTGGATCGAGATGCGGGGGATGAAGTTCTCCGACGCCTTCATGAACGAGCACGGCGTGGTGATCGCCTCCGATGCCTGCCCCTCCCGGGAGGATCGACCCGACCTTACCGGCGGCGGCATCACCTGGAACCTGCGGCGTCTGATGGCCGAAAGGGCCCGCACCGCCCGCGAGGCGGTGAAGATCGGCGGTGCCCTCGTGGAAAAATACGGCTATGCCTCCTCAGGACGCACCTATTGCATCGCCGGACCCCGTGAGGCGTGGATGCTCTCGGTGGTCAACGGAAAACACTGGGTGGCCGCCCGCATCCCCGACGACCAGGTGGCCATCATCCCCAACTATTACACCATCGATCATGTGGACCTGCACGATACGATGAACTTTTACGGCTCGCCGGACCTGATCGACTATGCCCGGAAGCGGGGGTGGTACGATCCCGCCCGCGACGGCGCCTTCAGCTTCCGCAAGGCTTACGGCCATCCCCCCACCCAGGCCGACCGCCGCAACGTCACCCGCGAATGGGGCGGACTGCGCCTTCTGGCTGCTCGGGAATATACGCTCGAAGAGGAGTTCCCATTCTCTTTCACGCCGAAGAAAAAGGTGACTGTCGAAGACCTGATGAGGGTGCTGCGCGACCACTATGAGGGCACACCTCTCGACCTCACCGACGGTTACCGCAGGGGCAGTCCGCACTATACGAAAGAACGTACCATCTGTACGGCCACCACACAATACGGCTTTGTGGCCGAATGCCGCAGTTGGCTGCCCCCGGCCATGGGGACGGTGATGTGGCTCGCCCCCCGCCGCCCCTGCACACAGGCTTTCACCCCATGGTATGCCGGCATCACCGCCATCCCCAAAGACTATGACGGCGGCGACTGGAAAAATGCCCTCGAACACCACTTCGACAAGAACGAGGCCCTCCTCGTCCCCGCCGCCTCGCCGGCATATTTCAGCTTCTCCGCCTTCTCCGAGAAGGCCGACAGCAATTATGCCGCCATCATCGGCAAAGTGCGGGAGAAAAACCATAGGTTCGAAAGCGACCTCCGGAAAAACATTGTCGCCTTTGAGAAGATGGTCGAACCCCTCTTCCGGAGCGACCCGCAAAAAGCCTTGCGACTGCTGACCGAATACACCGGCCAGGTGGCCGAGGAGAACCTGAAAAGGAACAATGAACGGTAAAGAGCACAGATCGAAAATTCCCTATATCCTGGCAAGATGTTGAGAAAGAGCTTCATTCCCTTGATCTTCGCGGCCTTGTCGGTGATGTTGCTCTCCCTGCGGGGGCGTCCGGCGCTGGAGGCCGTGAACCTGACTGTGGAGGATTTGGTAAATCCTTTGGGGCTGGATAATCCGCGTTCCCGTCTGACGTGGCAACTGCAGGCCGCCCGCCTCGCTGCCGACGTGCGGAAGTTCGGGCACATCAACACCGGCTTTCTCGGTGCTTTCTCCATCAACCCCATGCTCTCCGACAAGGGCTATGACGAGTTGGCGTGCCGTCTTCTGCTGCGGAAAAAGTATCCTTCGTGGCTCTATCCTGTCGCCCGCTGTGCCACCCCCATCTGGGAGCGGTGGGACGGCATTCGCCCCGACGGCTCTTTCCAGAATCCCGGCATGAACTCGTTCAACCACTATGCCTACGGCGCCCTCGGCGACTGGCTTTACCGCTATGTGGCGGACCTCGCCCCCAACGAAGAGAGACCGGTTCACCCGCAAAGGGAACGACCTCCAAATGGAGATGGGGTCGGGAGAATTCCGTTTTGTTTGTGAAAATACGTGCTATGGACAAGTCGACAAAAGAAGGAAAGTGTGTCTTTGTGACCTACCGCATTCCGGAGGAGAGTGTGGCTCCCCTGACGGAGGCGGGCTTTGAGGTGTTGTGGCCGGAAGGCCGCAAGGCCACGGAGGAAGAGTATGTGGCGATGGCCGGGGGGTGTGATGCGATTCTCACGGTCTTCGGACAGAAGGTGCCGGAGGGGGTGTATGATGCCGGCAAGCGGCTGCGTATGCTCAGCAACTTCGGCGCGGGGGTCGACAATATCGCCCTGGACAAGGCCACGGCCCGCGGCATCGTGGTGACCAACACTCCCGATCAGGTGACGCGCCCTACGGCCGAGCTGGCCATGACCCTCCTGCTGACGCTGGTGCGGCGCGTGGCCGAGATCGACAGACGGTTGCGTCAGGATAAGAAGAGCGTGCGGTGGGGGGTGATGGAAAACCTCGGCACGACCCTTGACGGGAAACGTCTCGGCATCATCGGCATGGGCCGTATCGGCAAGACCATGGCGGAGATGGCCCTGCCCTTTGGCGTGGAGGTGGTGTACCACAACCGCCGGAGACTGCCTGACGGCGAGGAACGCCGCTACCAAGCCCGCTGGTTGTCCCTCGACGAACTCCTCGCCACTGCCGACATCGTCTCCCTGCACACCCCCCTCACGCCGGAGACCCACCATCTGCTCGATGCCTCTGCCCTTGCGAAGATGAAATCCTCGGCGGTGCTCGTCAACACCGCCCGGGGAGCGGTGGTCGACGAGGAGGCTCTTATCCGGGCACTGCAGGAGAAGAAGATCGCCGGCGCCGCCCTCGACGTCTTCGAACACGAGCCGGAGATTCCCGATGCCCTGCTCGCCCTCGACAATGTTGTCGTCGTGCCCCACATCGGCACCGCCACTCGGGACACCCGCGTGGCCATCGGCCGCCAGGCCGCACAAAATATCGTCGACTTTTTCGAAGGAAGGGAACTGAAATATTGCGTTAACCCGGAGGTGATGGGGAGGCGATGAAGCGATCCGCCTACGCCAAAACTCTGGCGGACACGATAAAGCGATGAAGCGATAATGCGATGGAGTGATCCGCCTACGCCAAGACAAAAGACAAAAGGAAAAAGGAAAAAGATAAAAGAAGGCATAAGGGTTAAGGCAAAAGGCAAAAGTGAACTCCCAACTCCGAACTCGGAACTTCGATACTCCATACTCCGAACTTTCTTACAGCCAATTCTTCCGCTTGAAATAGAGTAGGGCGGCGCCGGAAGAGAGAACCATGGCCAGGAGCGCCAGCGGATAGCCGAAATGGGAATAGAGTTCGGGCATGAACTTGAAGTTCATCCCGTAAATGCTGGCGATGAGGGTGGGTGGCATGAAGATTACGGTCATCACCGTGAAGATCTTGATCACCTTGTTCTGCTCGAAATCCACCAGACCCAGGAAGGTGTTCTGCAGAAACTCCAAGCGTTCGAAGCTGAACTGCGTATGGTCGAGCAGCGAGCCGAGGTCCTTGAGCATGATGCGGATCAGCTCGTAGCTCTCTTCGGGGAAGAACTCGCTCTTGAGCATGGCCGAGAAGATACGCTGCTTGTCGACGATGTTCTCGTGGATCAACATTGTGGTTTCCTGAAGGGTGCCGATGCCGATGAGGATGTCTTCGTCGAGGTCCTGCTTGATGTTCACCTCCTTGCTCAGGTGGGAGATCTGGCGGGTGATGGCTTCGAGGTAGTCGGCATCGAGGTCGATACGCGAGTCGAAAAGGGCCAGGATGATCTGATAACCGTTGGTGATGGTCTTGTTGCGATTCTTGATCTTGCGGATGGTGTCGCCGAAAGTCTGCAGCTTGCTGTTACGGAAAGAGATCAGAACGTTGTTCTTCAGGATAAGCGATACCGGTTGGGCGGTGTAGGTGTCGTCCTCCTTGACCATGAAGTTGGAGTTGATGATGATCTGGTTCTCGGTCTCGGAAAATTTTGACGACGACTCGATCTCTTCGATCTCTTCGCGCGACTGGAGCTTGATGTTGAAAAGGTCTTCGGCGAATCGCCGCTCTTCCAGGGTGGGTCGCAGCAGGTCGAGCCAGATCAGGTCTTCGATCTGGAAGCCTTTCTTTACTTCCTCGAAACCCTTGACATATCCCCTTGCCCGGAAGAAAGCATAGATCATACCCCGCTCCTTTGGAGGCAAAGGTAAAACATTTTTTCAATGGGAACGAAGATCTTTTTTATAAAAACGGCCTTCCGAAAGGGATGGCCTTCAAAGCACGGAGTGCCAGATGAGCTTGGCCTGCACAGTGTTGAAGTTCATCTTTCGCTCGCTGTCGATGATCATCCCGTCGTAGCGGGTGCCGTTGTGGTGGGTGGTGAAGAAATGGCCGTAACGTTTGTTGCCGTAGGTGTCGAAATGGGAGGCCACGCGCCGCCGCGGGCCGCCACACCTCCGGCAGCACCAGGAACAAAAGGAGGACCACACGCACTTCTTTCAAGCTCATCGGTTTTTTACGCTGCTCTTACTCAAGTCTTTCAACGAGTGGTGACGACCAGCTCGTCGAACGAGGTCTTTCCGTCGGCCTTGACCCACACTCCCACGCCGCCGGGGCGAGGGAAGGTGTTGTCGCGCACCTCAAGGTATTTGATGTCGTCGAGGTATCCGGTGAAGCAGTTGCCATCGACGACGATGCGCATGCGTATCCAGCGGTGGGCGGGGAGGTGAAGGCGGGCGCTGGCCAGCATGCGGCGGTCGCCGTTCTTTACGTAGTAGATACGGAAGTTGTCCTCGAGAGGGTTGTAGCGGGCGATGTAATAGTTGTCTTTGTTGCGGGCGCGCCAGATGACGCCGCCGCCCTGGTCCTCTTCGCCGGCGTCGGCACGCAGCATCACGCTGATCTCGCCGTCATCGAAGTCGATGTACGGCGACCAGCAGAGGTTGAACGTGCTGCCGGAGGTGTGGTTGGTGCGCGTGAGGGCCAACACGTGTTTGCCTGAGGGGGCGGCGTTGTCGCGCACCACCTGCCATGTGGCCAGCGGCCCGCGGCGGCGCGTGGCCTCCACCTGCCATCCCGCCGGGAGCGAGCCCTCCCGGACATCTTCAAAATCATAGTGCCAGCCGCGGCCCCGCTCCGCACGACGGTGAGCAGGGGTGAGAAAGAGAATTATCACCAGTGCGACGGAAAGGATGACGGCGTTTCTCATACGGATGAGGTTTGGGTTCGACGGGAAAAACGGATTGTGAAAGTATTGCCTTTCTCCTTGCCGGGGGTGACGAAGAGCTCGCCGCCCTGGACCTCTACGGCCCAGCGGGCGATGGCCAGGCCCAGACCGCTGCCGCCCGACTCTTTCGAGCGGCTGGCATCGACGCGGAAGAAGCGTTCAAAGATCTTTTCGGTATAGGCTTCCGGGATGGGGGAGCCTTCGTCGGTGACGTCGAGGCGGACAGTGTCCTCTTCTTCCTGCAGCGTGATGCGGATGGTGCTGCCCGGAGGGCCGTATTTGATGGCGTTGTCGAGGAGATTGAGCAACGCCTGCCGCAGGAGGGTCTTGTCCAGCAAGAGGGGGGCGCGCAACTGCCCTTCGATAAGGAACTCCTGTTGTTTCTCCTCGGCAAGGGGCTGGATGAGGTCGGCCGTCTGTTCGACCAATTCCCGCAGGTCGGTGGTCTCCGGACGCAGGGAGAAGGTGCCGGAGTCGGCCCGCGAGAGGAACAGCAGGCTGTTGACGAGATTGGTGAGGCGGTTGTTCTCTTCGAGGATGCTGCCGATGATCTCGCGGTAGGTGTCGGGCTCCTGGGGCTCTTGCAGGGCCACCTCGCCGGTGGAGCGGATGGCGGTGAGGGGTGTGCGCAGCTCGTGGGCGGCGTCGTAAGTGAACTGCCGCAGCCGTTCGAAGGCATCCTGGATACGGTCGAGCAACTCGTTGAAGGTGATGGCCAGACGACCCATCTCGTCGGAAGGGTTGTCCACAGGCAGACGTTCGTGGAGGTTGCGGTCGCCGATCTGTCGGGCCTTGCGGGTCATGCGTCCCAGCGGTGCCAAAAGCCTGCCGGCAAGCCAGTAGCCGCCCCATGCCGCCGCCAGCATCGCCAGGGGAAGGGCGATCAGCAACAACAGGATGAACTTGCGCAACTCCCCATATATCCCCTCCTCCGAACGGAAAAGGCGGAAGACCAGATCATGCCCCTCTATGTTGGCCCGGGCGACGAGCTCCCGCATACGTACTCCCGAGCGCGTGGTGAGCGAACGGAACGTCATCTCATACAAGTTGCTGTCCGGATGCCAGGGCGGCAGATCACGCCCGGAAAAGGGACGACTGTTATAGAGAAGGTTGCCGTCGGGGCTCCAGATCTCGATCCAGCGTTCCTCCAGGAAAGAACGGTCGTCTTCATCGATATGGACGCGGCCGTCGGGACCGATCTCCACCATCTCCTCGATCACTTCATAGTCTTTCTCAAGGTGGCGGTCGAGGCTGTGGCTGAGGTTGAGCCAGGTCATGAAGAGGGTGATGCCGGCATACAGGAGCAGGATCACCGTCAGGGTGACCGTATACCACAGCGTGAGGCGGAAACGGACATTCTTCTTATGCAAGTCCATGGGCGTTTCCCTTTTCGGAGAGGATGAATCCCACCCCCCTGACGGTATGCAGCAGTTTGGGTTCGTAAGGTTCGTCGATCTTGTGTCGCAGGCGGGTGATGTGGACGTCGATGAGGTTGTCGATGGGGGTGACGCGGTTGACCACTTCCCACACATGACGGGCGAGCATCTCCCGGGAGACGATCTGTTCTTTGTTCTCAAGCAGGAAGCGTAGTAGGTCGTATTCGCGGTTGGTGAGGGGGATGGTCTTGCCGGCGCGGCGGACGGTATGGTGGATGAGGTCCATCTCCAGGTCGGCCAGAGAGAGACGGGTGAGAGGCTCCTGCTGGCCGCGGCGCAGCAACACGCGGATGCGAGCCAGCAGTTCGGGGAAAGCAAAGGGTTTGCCCAGATAGTCGTCGGCACCCATGTCGAGGCCGGTGACCTTGTCTTCGGTGCTGTCACGCGCCGAGAGAATCAGCACCGGCAACGCCATGCCCTTGCTGCGCAGCGTGCGCAAGATCTCATAGCCGCTGTGCTCCGGCAGCATCAGATCGAGGATCAGCAGATCATAATGCTGCGTGTTGAGCAGAAAAAATCCTTTTTCCCCATTATGAGCCACGTCTACACGAAAGCCATGGCGCGTGAGCCCTTCCTCCAAAGCTTCCGCCACTTTCTTCTCGTCCTCGATTACCAGCAGACGGTTCATCCGCAACGCTTTTTCAGGTAAAATAAACAATTTTCATCCAACAGAGTGGCTTAAATCTTTCTTAAAAATCGGTAAGGCGGACACACGGAATGCGAACTTCTTTGCACAAAGGGAATCTGTTCGATGAAAAAATGTATTTTTGGATGATCACTATTCAGGAGAAAAAGATGAGGATTGCGGTTACGGGTGCTTCCGGCCATATCGGTTACAATCTGGTGCGGAGGCTTCTGTCGGAGGGACATGAGATCACGGTATGGGTACACCGGGAGGATGTGTTCAGTGACCTTCCTGTGAGGTCTTTCCGGGGGGATCTTCGTGAGGGGGAGGATGTGCGGCGTTTTGTGAAAGGGCAGGAGGCGGTGTATCATCTTGCCGCCAATATTTTCATCAGTGTGGGGGGGCGCAGGAGGTTCTTCCGGGACAACCTCCGGATGTCGCAGAACGTTTTGAGGGCGACGAAGGCGGAGGGGTGCCGGTATCTGTATTTCAGTTCAGTGCATGCGTATGATCCGTTCCCGCTGGATGAGCCGCTCGACGAGCGGCGTGCGTTGGCGTTGCACGACCGCTCCTTGTATGCACGTTCCAAGGCACTGGCGCAGCAACAGCTTTACAAGGCGGCGCAGGAGGGGGTTGATGTGGTGATTTTGAACCCCACGGCGGTGATCGGTCCTTACGATCGGAAGCCTTCTTACCTGGGACGGGCGATCCTGATGATGGCAAAGGGCCGGTTGCCGGCACTGATCCCTGGGGGGTACGACTGGGTGGATGTTCGGGATGTGGCCGAGGGGGCGGTGCAGGCCCTTACACGCGGACGTCGCGGTGAGGCGTATATTCTGGGAGGACACTGGCGCAGCCTGAAAGACCTCGACGCCCTGGTGCGGGCGATCAGAGGCATACGGCGCCGGCCGCCGATGCTGCCATGGTGGCTGGCATACATCGGAGCTCCTTTCCTCGCCATCGCCGCCCGCCTGCGCAACGAACCACCTCTCTATACCTTCGAAAGCCTTACGCACCTGCGGAAAGCCAATACACTTGTGAGCCATGAAAAGGCTTCCCGCGAACTGAACTATCATCCCCGCCCCCTCGAAGAGACCCTCCAAGATACGCTCCAATGGTTCCAAGATAACAAAATGCTCGATTAGCCTATGAATGTCATGATCGACCTCCATACCTTCTATCTTCTTACCTGGATCTGGATAGGGCTTGCCGTCGTCATCTTCCTGGTGCTCCTCACAGGTCGCATCACAGCCCCATACGGGCGTTACACCCGCGAGGGATGGGGCGCTTTCATCGGAAACCGTGCTGCCTGGGTGATCATGGAGATTCCTTCGTTGTTGCTGTTTTCCTTTTTCTTTCTGAGCGGTCCCGTGCCCCATGATGCCATTACCTGGCTCTTCTTTGCCATGTGGGTGTTCCATTATGCCAACCGCTCGCTCATCTATCCTTTCCGTACCCGTACCCGAGAAAAGAAAATGCCTCTTTCGGTGATGTTCATGGGAATGTTCTTCAACCTCGTGAACGCCAGTCTGAACGGGTATTACCTGGGTTATATCATGCCGGTGTATCCCGAAGGCTGGTGGAAAGACCCCCGCTTCCTGGCAGGCTTTGTCATTTATTTCACGGGGGTGGTGATCAACTGGTGGGCGGATGGCCGTCTGATCTCCTTGCGGCGGGATAATGGAAAGGAGTATGCCATTCCTTATGGGGGGATGTTCCGCTGGGTGAGCTGCCCCAATTATCTGGGAGAGATGATGGAGTGGAGTGGCTTTGCGCTGATGGCCTGGAACCTTCCGGCCCTGTCCTTTGCCGTATGGACGGTGGCCAATCTGCTGCCGCGGGCGCTCAATCACCATCGGTGGTATAAAAAACATTTTCCTGAATATCCGGCCGACCGGAAGGCGGTGTTCCCTTTTCTGCTCTGAAACTCATAAGGTGGGGGAATCATGCGGCATCTATTAGTCTTTGGGATCTGTGTCATGGTGAGCCTGCCCCTCACAGGACAACTGGATACGTTGGTTCGGGAGCCTCCTTCGCTGTTCCAGCGTATGGCTCGGAAAAAGGAAGTGAAGATACGCGAGGGCAAGCTCATGGTGACCCCTTTCCTTTCACCCGGCTATACCCCCGAGTTGGGGATGGTCTTTGCTGGGGGCGCTCTGTTCAGTTTCAAGACCGACAAAAAAGATCCCCTGATGAAAAGGACCTCTTTCCCGGTCTCCTTTTCCTATTCGAGCCGAGGAGCCATCGTCTTCAGTACGCTGCTTACCTCTTACTGGTTGCATGATCGCCTGCGGGTCAATGCCGACCTGTGGTACAAGGACATGCCCGACAACTACTGGGGAGTGGGGTACGAAAATGCTGCCGGCAAGGAGAAAAGCGACTCGCTCACGGCCTACGACCGCCGGTGGTGGTGGATCAATCCCCGCTTTCTGTTCCAGGTGTTCGACAATTTTTTCCTGGGGCTGAATCTCGATTACAACTACACTCGGGGAAGTCACCCCAGCCCAGGCGTGGCGGCCGATCCATACTATCAGCGATACAACGACCTCCCCCTCAATGGCGGCCTGGGTTTTATCGTCCGTTTTGATTCACGCGATGTGCCGGTGGATGCCCATGAGGGATGGTTCCTCAACTTTACTGCAACCTTTTACTCCCATTTTTTGGGAGGGGACAATGATTACCAGGTCTACCTGGTGGATTACCGTCAGTATGTTACGGTGGGCCATGAGGCGCAGGTGCTGGCCTGGCAGGTGAAGACACGCTTTGGCTCCGGGAGCATTCCGTATGGGGAGATGGCCCAGCTGGGCACCCCCTTCGATCTGCGGGGATACCTGTGGGGCCGGTATCGCGACCGCAACATGGCTTTTGTGATCGCAGAGTACCGTCACATGTTCTGGCGACGCACAAAACAACAACCCAGTAAAAGCGGTGTGGCCCTCTGGTTGGCGGGCGGGACCATCTTCCACGAATGGCGACGCACCACCAATGTCAACCGCTGGCTGCCCAATGGCGGCATCGGATACCGTCTCGAAGTGCAACCCCGCATGATGGCCCGTCTCGACCTCGGAATCGGAAGAAACTCAACGGGGTTTTACTTCAATTTTTACCAGGCCTTCTGAAGGATCTGCTCCGGCTATTTTTCTTTTTTGGCCAGGAATTGGGCGATGCCGTCGTGAGTGGGCTTGATGGCTTCCTCGCCCGGATGCCAGTCGGCCGGACATACCTCGCCGTGCTTCTCATAGAACTGCAGCGCGTCGATGAGCCGTAACACCTCATCGATGCTGCGACCCAGCGGCATGTCGTTGACCACCTGGTGGCGGATGATGCCGTCGAGATCAATGAGGAAAAGACCTCGATAGGCCTGCGGAATGCCCACAAAACTCACCTCACCGTCTTCGTCGTATTCATATTCCCCTGCCAGAACATCGTAGTTCTCGGCGATCACCAGCGACTGGTCGGCGATAAGGGGATATTTCACCCCCTGGATGCCTCCCTCGTGAAGCGGAGTGTTCAGCCATTTCCAATGGGAAAACTGCGAGTCGACCGAACAACCCACAACCGCAGTGTTGCGCTTCTCAAACTCCTTCATTCGTTCCTGAAAAGCCAGGATCTCTGTCGGACAGACAAACGTGAAATCGGCAGGATAAAAGAACAATACTACGTATTTCTTACCGAGATATTGATCGAGGGAGAAGTTGTCGACGATATCCCCTCCGTTGATCACTGCCGGTGCGGAGAATGTCGGGGCTTTTTTTCCAACTAATACAGCCATGATTCTTGTCTTTTTCGTTCAACTTATGCTTTGTTGTCGTAAAGATAGTAAAGATTTGGGTTACTTTTTAAGAAAAATGTCACAAGAGTAATCTAACGGAAGTCGATGATCTCGGGCCGGTGGGGGGTGAAGTTGTATGGGTTGAAGTTTTTCTCCCCGGAGAGCACGACGGTGCTGTAATAGGCACTGGCAGGGAGGACGGGGTAGTAGGCGACACGGATCTGAAAGGTGTTGAATATCAGGTTCTCATTGCGGATGCGAATGCCAAGGCCGAAGCCGGAGTAGAGTTTGCTGTAGGTGAACGGTTTCTCGGCGAGATCGATCACGCCAAGATCGGCAAAAGTAAAGAAAACGAAGCGGAAACCGAAGAAATAGTAGGGACTGAAAGCGACGGTCTCGGTTTTTACCGCCAGACGCCGTACGCCCCGCAGGCTGTCGCTGCGCAATCCCCGGATGCCGTAACGGTCGTTGAGTGTGAGCAACTCATCACTGTAACGGTTGATGCCTGTGGTGAAGTCGATGTTGATAAATTGCCGGAAATAGAAACGACCGAGAGGAAAAAGAGGACTGAAGTAGTCGGTACGAACGTTCACCACCCCCTGTTTGATGACCTCGCCGGTGCGGGGATGGAATCCGCCGGCCGTTACGCCGGCGTTCAGATATCCGAAACGGCGGAAATATCTTCCTGCCGTCACCTCGGCTCCCAGGTACCAGCGGTTCACGAACTCGTTCAGTTCATATCCCCCCGTGATCCCCGCCAGGATCCCTTCGGGGATGTCTTCCGTGGTGCCATAGTTGTAGATCAGGCTCGTCTTGTAGAAGCGGTCGGTGGAGACGGATACCTGGGCAAGGAAAAGCTGGTATTCCTGATACTTGTAATACTCGTCTTTTTCAAGATCAGGCCGGTTTGAGATATCATTGAAATGATATCGTCCCGAGAAAACGATACGTCTCCGTTTTTCGCTGTTGAGCAGGATCGACCGGGCATACCAGGCGTCATAAGCGCTGAAACGGATGGGAGAACGTACGGTGTCGTCGTTCAGAAATTCATGCGTGAAGACATAGGCGGCCTTCAGGCCCCCTGCGTTTGCCATGAACTGGCTCAGGAAGGGCCGCTGGAAGGAAGCACTGTAACTCTGTGTTCCGAAAGCATTGAGAAAACGCACATCTCCCGAGATGAACGAACCGAACATGTTGTCAAGCTTGTAGCGCCCGTAACAACCCAAGGGATCCTTGTCACGAAAGTTGAAAAGCATGCCGGCACGGATCTCATCGCCCAGCCCGAGAAAGTTCTTGTCAACCAGGGAAACTCCACCGGCATTGATCCCTTTGTAATCGAGATACCCCCCCAGGGAAAAAACATCCCGTGTGATGATTAGCACATCCACGGCATGGTCGCCTACCGGCACCAGCAGAAAACGGGCGTCGCGGATGTAAGGAAGATGCCGGAGCAGACGTTCGTTGTCGTCGATGCGTTGGGGGTCGACAGGATCCCCCGGCTCGAACAGTAGATTCTTTCGGATCGTCTGCCAACGGGTGGTGATATGTACTTTGTTCAGAAAATTCTTCGAGCCTTTGGGGGGAGGTAACAGGAGAGTGTCCCGGACAATGGCCCCAAAAGGGTCGAGGCGGTAATATCGGATGGTTCGGATGACCCAGCCCTCGTATTTCCGGTACTCGTCGAGTGAGGTGGGGAGGGCAGGCGCCTGCGTGCGCCCGGGCACAAAAACAAGGCGGTACAGACGGTTTACCCACTTCTTGCGGGAAGCCTTCACCTGCAGGGAATCATACAGTTGCCGGGAACGGTCATAGTTGCCTTTGATTTTCAGGACCGCTACTCCCGGCGGGACCACGATGAAGGTGTCCTTCTCGAAAACGACCAGCGAATCGTTGAAAAGGACCAGATCGTTCCTCTTGACGAAAAGGGTGTCTTGCGAAGCTTGCAACCGGGAGGGCGCAAAAAGATGGATCAGCGCCAGGAAAAAGAGGGAGTAGCCGGCCCCGTGCAGGTTCCGGAATCGAAAAAGGATGGCCGCACTATTCTTCCAGAACATCATCGGAATTGAACTGAAAGCCCAGCCGTTTGCCCGTCTGTTGAAGCGAGTTGGCCATCGTGGCCGAGATCTGCTCAACAGAGATGATCTTAACATTGTCGTAAGGAGGAACCAGCAAATCGAACTCCATGGAATAAAGAATCGCCCGCTCCAACACACTTTTCATGGCATCACGTGAGACCTTCAGGCGGCCGAACTGTTTGTAGTGGAAAGACGTCTGCCTTTTTCCCTCAACAAAGAAATGTTGCTCACGGTTGATGAAGATCCGTGCGATCAAATAGCCCAGATCCTGCATCCGGTTGTATTTGAAAGAGTCGGAAAGGAAATTGTAAATGTTGATGATCCCGCAATAGGAGTTAAGCGGATCTTTCTTTACGTATGGGATCTCCCAGATCTTGTGTTCCCGGTTGAACTCAAAGATATTGGTATGCATCCAGCAGATGATCATGTCGCCGGATACCTGGAGTTGGGCGGCGAACTTGCCGTAATCCCGGAAGTCGGGTACGATACGGGGATCCGGATCATGCAGGCGCCCTCTTACCTCATCGGCAAGATCCTTCATGGCCTCCTTGAGAAGGTTGAAGGATTCGGTGGTGTGGTCATAGATGAGCTGCTTCAGAGCGGCCTTGGTCTCAAGGTTCTCGACAATGCGTGGTATGTGTTCGTTTTTGCTCACGGCAGGGAGATTTCCGGGAAAAGTTGCTTAAAGATAAAAAGATATTTTCTTTTCCCCCTGTTACTGCCGGCCCGGGATGAAGGGCATCAGTAGGCGCGGGCGAACACCACACGCCGGTGGGAAGGACGGCCCGTCACCATGCATTTCCCCGGTTCTTCTTCTCCGTCGATGGGGATGATGCGGATGGTGGCCTTGGTCTCCTCCTTGATCTTTAGCTCGGTCTCGGTGGTGCCGTCCCAGTGCGCCAGGACGAATCCGCCCTTTTCGATCACCTCTTTGAACTCGTCGTAGGTGTCCACCTTGTGGATGTTGGCATTGCGGAAGTCGAGCGCCTTCTGGTAGATCTGCTGCTGGATCTCGTCGAGCAGAGTGACGATCTTGGATGTCAATCCTTCCAGGGGCATGGTCATTTTCTCCAGTATGTCGCGACGGGCCACCTCGGCGGTGCCGGCAGCCAGGTCGCGCGGCCCGAGGGCGATACGTACCGGGACACCCTTTACCTCATATTCGGCAAACTTCCACCCCGGCTTGTGGGTGTCACGGTCGTCATACTTCACCGTGATTCCGGCCTGCCGCAACTCTTCCATCAGCTTGCCGGCCACCTGGGAGATCTGGTCGAGCTCCTCCTTTTTCTTGTAGATCGGCACGATGATCACCTGCAGGGGGGCAAGTTTGGGGGGCAGGATCAGACCGTTGTCGTCGGAATGAGCCATGATCAGTGCGCCCATCAATCGGGTGGAGACACCCCATGAGGTGGCCCAGACATATTCCAACTTTCCGTTGCGGTCGAGGAACTTCACATCGAAAGCCTTGGCAAAGTTCTGGCCCAGAAAATGCGAAGTGCCGGCCTGCAGGGCCTTGCCGTCCTGCATCAACGCCTCGATGGCGTATGTGTCGATGGCCCCGGCAAAACGCTCGTTTTCCGATTTTACCCCTTTCAATACAGGCAGGGCCATGTAGTTCTCCGCAAAGTCCGTGTACAGGTCGATGATCCGTCGGGTCTCCTCGATGGCCTCCTCCTGGGTGGCATGGGCGGTATGCCCCTCCTGCCAGAGGAACTCGGCCGTGCGCAGGAAAAGTCGCGTACGCATCTCCCACCGTACCACATTGGCCCACTGATTGATCAGCAACGGCAGATCACGGTACGACTGGATCCAGCCCTTGTAAGTGTTCCAGATGATCGTCTCGGAAGTGGGGCGCACGATCAGTTCCTCTTCCAGTTTGGCCTCCTCATCCACGACCACCCCCTTGCCGTTGGGGTCGTTCTTCAGACGGTAGTGGGTCACCACTGCACACTCCTTGGCAAATCCCTCCACATGAGCCGCCTCCTTACTGAAAAAACTCTTCGGGATGAAGAGGGGGAAATATGCATTCACATGCCCCGTCTCCTTGAACATCCGGTCCAGTTGCGCCTGGATCTTTTCCCATATCGCATAGCCATGCGGCTTGATCACCATGCAACCTCTGACGGCCGAGTTTTCTGCCAGATCGGCCTTGATAACCAGGTTGTTATACCATTGGGAGTAATCCACTGAACGGGGCGTGATCTCTTTTGCCATGATCTTTGGTATAGTATTTGAACTTAAACGCAACAAAGAGATGCAAAGAAAAAAATTATCCTCGATAAATAAAAACAAGGAGGTCGTCATGAAAACAGCAAAAACATACCGGCAAAAAGCAGGAGCAGGGTTGTGGGTGCTGATCCTTTCCCTTTTCCTGTGGAACCTTCCGCTTGAGGGTGCTCCTCCGGGAGGATATTTCTCTTTCCACGCTTCCTTCCATGCAGGAAGTTATGTGCCCGCCGTCTCCTATACGGCGCGGATCCGCATGTTCGCTTATCCTTCGCTGAACGTCGGATACGTCTATGATCCGGTTTTTTACGACGATTACTGGGAACCCTACTACACGGAAGGATATTACGGCGGATGGTACGGCTATGGAGGCTTCTCGGTAACCTTCAGTTACGGGTATCCTTCCTGGTATGTATGGCATCCGGTGTGGTACTACCCGGTGTATTACATGCCGGTGGCAGTTGCGTGGTATGGTCCCTATTACAGCTATCATTACAGTTATCATTACAGGCCTTTCGGGCATAGACATTGCGGATATCGCCATCACTATGGCCCTTATTATGATCGCCGTTACTATACATACGGAAACCGCTCTCATGGATATGATGGGGAGAGAGCCATGGCTGTGCAGGGACGGTCGGCAGCGAGGCCGGTGGCAGCGGTCCGGCGCAGTATCGTCCAAGGGAGTTCCAGAGGGAATATGGCCCGGGTGAGTGGCGACCGTCGGAGTGATGCGGTCTCGCCGGCAGTGCGGAGAAGTTCGCCGAGGGTGGCCACCTCTTCGCGCCGGCTTGTCTCCCCCGCAACTGCCGTTTCAACTTCGGGCCATAGACGCGACCATGCTATCCGGAAAGGTCACCTCTATTCTTCCCCTTCTCCTGTCCACAGGACGGTACGGAATACTTCCGCTGTGCGGCAGCGGCCGACGCAGTCATCCCGCACGGTAGCCGGCAGAAGGAGTGTTCCCACAGTGAACCGTACCACGCCCGCATACCGCCATGCCGAACATCCGGCGCCTGCAAAGACAGCCTCAGCGGGACATCGTCCTTCCATCACCCGCCACAGCAGTGCCGCCTCCGGAAAGACAACAACTCTTTCCCGCCGCAGTGCCCCCGCTGCTGCTCCGACTACAGGCCCGAGACGCTCAGGTACCCGAAGAAGATGAACAATATTTTTTTAAATGATCCGGAAAATGAGGGCGATTGCCCTCATTTTTTGTATAAAATATGAAAGTTTTTTTACATTTACATCTGTATTGGTGAGATTCCCTTTTGTGGAAAGGTCTGGGAGAAGCAAGGGGGGGAAAGGAAATACTTTCAGGCTTTTTGGTATGAAATTTGCTCTTTCTCAAGCAGAGGACAACAAACAGGAGGAACGAACGATGAAAAAAATCTTTACATTACCGGCTTTCATAGGGGTTCTGGTCTTAGGCGGGTGTGCTTCAAGCGGCTACGTAGTGGATGATGTTTACTATGCCCCCGGACTGGAGCCTTCGTCCACCGTGGTGGTGCAGAACACCACCCCGTCGAAGAGTGCTTCTTCCGAGACGTCCGGGGATGAAATATTTTCCTCGATCGACGATTATTACCGCAACAACACTTATAATGAGGATACGCTCCAGGCCAGCGGGGCCGACCTGGTGAGCGGTGAAGGCAATGTGGTGATCAACAACTACGGGGATCCGACCCTTTCGTATGCAGCCCGGATCACCCACTTTTATCATCCTTCCATTGCTTTCGGGTACTACGATCCTTTTTATGATCCCTGGTTTTATGGTACGGGCCTCGGCTTTTCGGTAGGTTTTGGCTTCGGATATGGATATGGAGGCTATTACGGTTACTTCCCGCCTTATTACCCCTATTCGCCCTATTATCCTCCCCATTACGGTCCTTCGTTGCCTTATTATCCCGGCTATGGCGGATGTTGCTGTTGCTATGGTTCGCCGTACTACCCTTATTACAGTGATGTACATTACGGGAATGGGAGTTGGTACGGTCCGCGGCGGAGTGCCTCCTCGAACCGGATGAGCTATGCATCCAACCGCTCGCAGCATCCTTCGAAGAAAGCCGGTTATGTTCCGACATCAGGGGGTGCGGTCACGACGCCGGTGAGCACGGCTCCTGCAACAGGGACCGCCCCGGCGACGGCGGTCAACCGCCGGAGCGGTGCCCGGGGTACGGCCACGGCCACGTCGCAGAGTGGGGCGGTGCGTTCGGGTCGCGGCCGCAGTGTGGCGGCGGGCTCACCCGCCCGCACGACAAGCACGGTACGCACCTCAAGTCGTAACGCTACCAAGGTATATGCTCCGCGCCGTACCTCTACGCAGCAGCATACGGCCACTATGCGGACCACTCGGCTGTCGACGACGAAGAGTACTTCCGCCCGCGCCGCCACCGTCCGTAGCAGCAGCGCTACCCCCACCAGGAGGGTGAGCAGCAGCACCGGCACCCGTTCGTATGTGCCACGCTACTCCTCCTCCTCCAGAAACACTCGCTCGGCCGTGAGACCTTCCTACAACACTTCGCGCAGTGTGACCACCACCCGCAGCCGTTCTTATTCCTCGCCGGGGGTGACCAAGAAAAGTTACTCCTATCCCGTGAGAAGAAGTTCTTCCTCTTACAATGTGTCACGGAGGAGTGGCAGTTCTTCCTCGTCATACAGCACTTCCGGAAGGTCGTACTCAACCCCTTCCACCTCCCGCAGCAGCTCGAGCAGCAGCTCGTCCCGTTCGTCGGGGGGACGCAGAAGGTAAAGTGCCGAGCCCCGTCCACCCGTGAACGACCTCTGCTATTGTCTTTGGCCTGAGAATATTTCAGGTGAAACGATCAAATCGTGTCCGTACCGAAAAAATGAAAATCATGAAAAAACATCTTTTTCTCCCGGTCATTCTCTTCCTGGCGTTCACAGGATGGACACAGGCACAGAACGAAGAGGATGCACTCCGTTACTCTCAGCTTTTCGATGCCGGTGCCACAGCCCGATCCATGAGTATGGGAGGGGCCTTTGGGGCACTCGGAGGAGACCTCTATTCCATTCATATCAATCCGGCAGGATTGGGCGTCTTCCGTCGCAGCGCCTTGGCCTTCACTCCCACCTTTATGCACGATAAAACCTCGGCCGTCTACCTCAACAGCTATGATGACGATATCGAAAACCATTTCTCCATGGGAAATGCCGGAGGCGTATGGGCATACAATACCGGCCAGAGTGAAGGATGGGTCAATTTCAACCTGGGATTCTCCTATGCCAAGCGTACCGACTTCTGGAAGAACGTGCGTATCCGTGGTGTGAACGACCACAGTTCCATGCTCGACGATTTCGCCAACCGGGCAGACGGATATTCTGCCGATGAGCTCTATCCTTACGGGGAACTTCTGGCTTACAATACCTGGCTCATCGATACCGTCCGCGGAAACCCCCTTGATTACGAGACCGTGCTCTCTCAATACGGAGACCAGCCCAATTCAACTTACGGGGAACTGCAACGGAGAAGCATCTATACCAGCGGATCGTCCAACGAATATGTCTTTGCCTTTGCGACCAATTACAGTTATAAACTCTATGTAGGGGGAACCTTCACGATCCGTAACATCCAGTACGAAAGTTCGATGATTCATTCGGAAGATGACCGGACCAACACCATCTATGATTTCGATTATTTCGATTATCGTTACCATCTCCGTACGTACGGCAACTCATTTACCGGTTCACTGGGTACGATCATCCGGCCTGTACCGATCCTTCGCATCGGTGCTGCCGTCCATTTTCCCGGGGTGCTTCGCCTCCATGATTCCTATTTCGCTTCCATCGAGTCAGGTTTTGATACACCCGATCAGGACGGGAATAAAGTTTACCGGGATGATTCTCCGAACGGATATTACGATTACCGGCTGACCACCCCCTGGCGTTTTGTGGGTAGCCTGGCATTCCAGTATAAAACCTATGCTCTGGTAAGTCTCGACTATGAATTTATTGATTATCGTGGCATGCGGTTGCGGAGTATGGATGGCACCTACGACTTTAATCAGGAAAACAATAATATCCGGACCGCATACCGAGGGGCCGGCAATGTTCGTGGCGGGGTCGAAGTGACGCTCCGGAAATATGCAATCCGGGCGGGCGCCGCTTATTATGGAAGTCCTTATACCTCCGGAGAACTGAACAAAAACGCCAGTTTCATGGCTTATACTGCCGGTTTGGGATACCGCACGCGGGAATTTTCCATCGACTTGGGATACCGCTACATGACCCATGATGAGAACTATGTACTCTATCCCAATGACCAGGGTGATTATGCAGCTACTTCCTCCGACCGGCACCGCGTGAGCGCTACCTTTACGTTCCGGTTCTGAAAACAATGCCTTTTTCCAGGATCTGTGCCGTATCAGGACCTTCATTGAAGAGCAGATCGATAATGCTCAATCCTTCCAGAAAGCCGTGTCGGTCATCAAAGACTTGATGGTATACCGGATGCCGGAACAGGGGATCCTCGCGGTTCTTTTTAGGGTGGATCCTTTCCCTGTAGTCGAGATATGATGTTTCGTTTTCTTCGTGCACATATTTTTCCGTGAACCGGATCCGGCATTCAATCCCGATGGTTTGAAGAAGGGATTCCAGGAGCATAACATCGAGATCGAGCAGATAGCGGGTTTTTTTTCGGAAGATCGTTTCCAGTTCCTCAATGTAATACTCATAAAAGGGTGAAGACCGGTAGGCGGTGTGCAGTGCCCTGAGATGCAACCGTTGCCAGGGTACGTCATAGTCAATGCGTACATCCCGGATATGCACCTTATGGAAACTGCCTCTTTCCACAGGCACGGTGAGGATCTCTTTTCCGTTGGGTCCGGCGATGATGCAACGGTTGCGGTAGGTTTGTTTGATATAGTTCTCATCGTCCTCGATCCAGATCTCCCCGTTGATCAGCGCCTTGCTCATATACTGAAGAGGGGGGAGGTAAGCGGCGGAAAGAAGCACGCGCTTGTTTTGCAGATGTGCGGGTGGGGTCTTCATGGCTTTTCCGGACAACTTTGCCGGTTGATCATGCTGGCGAAAAAAGCGGCACCGAAACCGTTGTCTATGTTCACCACGGTGATCCCGCCCGAGCAGCTGTTGAGCATGGCCAGCAGGGCAGCCAGTCCGTTCAGGTTGGCGCCATATCCTACGCTGGTGGGGACAGCAATGATCGGGATGTCCAGGAGGCCGGCTACCAGACTTGCCAGAGCCCCTTCCATGCCGGCGATAACAATGGCCGCCGAGGCTTTTCGGATTGCGGGGAGATGAGCCGTGAGACGATGGATCCCGGCCACCCCCACATCGTAAAAGCGCTCGACCCGGTTGCCCAACAACTCCGCTGTTACGGCCGCTTCTTCCGCTACCGGAATGTCAGAGGTGCCGGCCGTGATCACCGCAATGGAACCGTCGTTTTTCCGGATCTCCTTACGCACGATGCTGATGATCCGGGCCTGCCGGTGATAGACCGCTTCCGGCGCGACAGCCCGTATCGCCTCGAATTTCTCCTCATCCGCTCGGCTGATGAGGATATTACGGTCTTCTCCCAACATCGCCTCTACGATGCCTATCAGATGCTCTGCCGTTTTCCCCTCGGCATAGATCACCTCCGGGTATTTTCTGCGGATCTCCCGGTGGTAATCCAGCTTGGCATATCCCAGATCACGGAACCCGAAATGGGTCAACTCCTCCAGGGCTTCATCCACACTCTTCTTTTTCTCCTGGATCTCTTTCAGGAGTTTTTTCAATTCTTCAGGGTTCATGCTTTTGGGATCCTTTTGTTGAATTTACCTGGTCAAAGCTTCCGCTGCGCAGGCCTACCAGATCAAGGGTCACAAAGTGATATCCTAGACTCTTCAGACCCTCCGTGATTTTTTCCCGTTCTCCGGGTTGCAGGATCTTTCCCATCTCTACAATGGGAATCTCCAGACGTGCCAGAGCACCATGATTCCTCACCCGCAGCCGGGAATATCCTCGTCCTCTCAGAAAAGTCTCGGCCTTTTCCACTCTTGTGAGGTTATTCTCCGTGATCCGGTGACCATAAGGAAAGCGTGTGAGCAAACAGCTGTTCGAAGGTTTCTCCCAGGTGGGCAGGCCTGCCTCCCGCGAGAGGGTGCGGATGGCTTCCTTGGTGAGTCCAGCTTCTGCCAGCGGACTGATAATGCCCAGCTCGTGCAACGCCTTCCGTCCCGGACGGTGTACCGTGAGGTCGTCGGCATGGGTGCCTTCCATCACGCAGCAGCGTCCCTCTTCCTCCGCCTTCTTAAGCAGTTTTGAGAAAAGCATATGCTTGCATAAATAACACCGCTCTTCAGGATTGTTCCGCAAAGCTTGGGACATCGGCAGGGATATCTTTTCGTGCGGGATATCATATTGCCGGCAAAGATCTTCCGCCTCGCCGACCTCATGTCGGAACATGTAAGGGGTCACCAACGTTACGGCCAGCATGCGATGGCCTAAAACCTGACGGGCGGCCCAGACAAGAAAAGTGCTGTCGGTACCGCCGGAATAAGCAATGAGCGGGTCAGGATGTTCTTCCAGAAAACGGAGAAGCCGTTCGTATGCCGCCTGAATGTCACTTCTTGTGTTCATGAAGATATCTTTCCACTTCCTCGCATACCTTGCGCAGGGGGAGCCCTTTTTCGCGGGCGATCCTCCGGCAGTCCTCATATTCCGCCTTGCGGGTGATCACTTCCTCGCCTGAGAAGGATTCTTTCACGCGTACCTTGCCCAGGGGGGTCTCCACCTCAGAAAACGTACGGGGCAGTGCCACCCTGCTGACCTCATTACGGCGATAGCCGATGGTGGTGCTCTCGCGCAGTAGCACGTCGCCCAGCCTCTCCGCATCGGGAGGAGTACAAAGGACCGACACCTGGGTGCCGGGACGGCCTTTTTTCATGATCACCGGTGTCAGGGTGACGTCGAGGGCACCTTCTTCAAACAACCTTTCCGTCAACCAGTCGTACCACTGGGGATCCATGTCATCCAGGGTGCATACCAGCTCTTCGAGGATCTCCTCAGGGAGGGGTTCGTGGCACGTTGTCGCCAGGAAGAGACGCAGCATGTTGGGACGCTGGTCGCCCGGATGATGTCCCAGACCATATCCCGTTGCCTCGATGGCGAAGGCCGGCGTGTCGGTCCACCGTGTGACCGTGGCCGCCAGGATGGCCGCACCGGTGGGGGTGACCGTCTCGAACGAAGCACCTCCCAGATGCACCGGGATGCCCCGCAGGATCTCCGAGGTTGCCGGCGCCGGCACCGGCAATACGCCGTGGGCGACCTCGACGAAACCGCTGCCCGCCTCTACCGTCGAGGCCCATACCTCGTCGACGTTCAAATAATGCAAGGCTATGGCCGCACCGACAATGTCGATGAGCGCATCTTCCCCTCCCACCTCGTGGAAGTGGATCTTCTCCGGAGCCTTGCCGTGAACTTTTCCTTCCGCCTCGGCCAGGATACGGAAGATCTTTTTGGCCATGGCGGTCACCCCGGGTTCCAGGCCGGCTTCATCGATCACCTCATGGATCTCCGCCAGCCGGCGGGCCGCATGCGTGGAATGTTTTACCTCCACATCTACCCGGGTCCCGCGGAGCGAATGCAACTCCTCCTTTCGGATATGGACTTTTACATTGGTGAGCCTCAGCTTTTCCAGATCCTGTAACAATACCTCTTCCGGTAAGCCCAGATCGATCAGAGCCGCCAGGTTCATGTCGCCACTGATACCGGAGAAACATTGATAGTAGAGGATCCGTTTCTTTTTTTCCATCGCCCCGTCGATTTCACACCTGCTAAAAATAATGTTTTTTGTGTGGTTTTGTACAAAAAAATTATCTTTAGGCCTATGGACCCATGATGTGATGAAAGATGAAAAGAAGAGATTTTTTTGTGAGGACGGCCGGTGCAGGGTTGGGACTGAGTGCATTGGCTACGATGGGAGGGTTGCAGCCTCTCCTGGGGAAGATGCCGGCAGCCGGGGATGTGGATCTGGCTGCTGTGCGCGGCGGCGAGCCTGATGTGATGTTCGACCGTGCCATCGCCGCGATGGGCGGGATGGGACGTTTCGTGAAAAAAGGCCAGAGAGTGGTGATCAAACCCAATATCGGCTGGGACGTTCCCCCCGAACGGGCGGCCAACACCAACCCCCTCCTGGTGAAAAGGATCGTCGAGCACTGCTTCCAGGCCGGCGCCCGCGAGGTGCTCGTCTTCGACAATACCTGTGACGCCTGGACAAAATGTTACCGCACCAGCGGCATAGAGAAATATGTGAAAGAGGCCGGCGGGAAAGTGGTGCCCGGCAACACGGAAAGCTACTACCAGGAGGTGGAAATCCCCCAAGGGATCAAGCTGAAAAGCACCAAGGTGCACGAGCTATACCTTGGGGCGGATGTGACCATCGATGTACCGGTGCTGAAACATCACTCCTCCTCCAAGCTGACCATCGCCATGAAGAACCTGATGGGGGTGGTGTGGGACCGCCGCTACTGGCACCGCAACGACCTGAACCAGTGCATTGCCGACTTTGCCACTTTCCACAAAAAGCCCGATCTCGTCGTGGTGGATGCCTACAACGTGCTGATGAAACACGGCCCGCGGGGAGTGTCGGCCAACGATGTGGTCAATATGAAAGCCCAGATCGTCTCCACCGACATGGTGGCTGCCGACGCTGCTGCCGCAAAGATGTTCGGCGTCGACCCGGCCACCATCCGGTATATCCGCCTGGCCGACCAAATGGGCGCCGGCACGATGGACCTCACAAAATTGAACATCAGTCGTATCAAGATCTGACAAAACACCATGAAGGTACATCCCCTGAAGACGATGAGGGTGGTCATCTCCCTCATCGTCCTCATCGTGACTTCGTTGCTTTTTCTCGATATCCACAGAATCATTCCCCAGGAATGGTTCCACACGATCCTGTGGCTGCAGTTCGTCCCCTCCCTGCTCAAGTTCTCTTACCTG